>WLWD01002286.1_pt1 | contig 25004 bp, 15 predicted proteins | sample 6712731 | NCBI WGS metagenome assembly WLWD01 (sample SAMN12718690, study PRJNA576275) | sponge metagenome | isolation source: marine sponge | host: Mycale hentscheli | place: New Zealand: South Island, Marlborough, Capsize Point | collected 2014-11-01 | reverse complement strand
TTGAGTGTGTACTCTAAAATATTGAGATCTCAGGAGCATCGAGATAATTTTAAAATAAAATAAAGCATTTCTTCCACCACATAGTTCAGGTTTTAGTCCTCTTGAGTGAAAGATATGAAGAGTAGCATCTATGTAAAATGCTCAAAATCATACAATTGACAATTTTTATCAGATAATATTTTGTATTAATTTTTATAGTAAATCCATTTTATATCATGAATGATGCTTTAATATACTCATAAACAATGCCTTAATAAGCAAAAAAAAAATGGCTATATTTTGTTCTAATTGAAGCAACACAAAGAAGATCTTGATGATGAGGAAGAGTTAGAAGTAGTACTTGAAATGTAAGTAAAATGCACTTATTCGGTAGATGGTGCTGACTCAAGGTCGTTCTCCTACTGTGGGTATTCATAACAACAACCCAATTCTGATTCTTCATCATCTGACACACCAGTGTCATTTTGCTCCAGTTCATCATTCTCAACATGAGGTACAGTATCTGCATGATCATATGAAGCAGGCTCAGGTACTTTATTGTCCACTGGCATAGCAAATTCTTGCTGGTGCTTACACACTGGGTAGAGAGATGTGAACTCTCCTGTGTGATGCTGGTTATCATTGACTTGGGAAATTGTGTTTGACTGGCCAGTCTCGATGGTGTGGAGAAAGGAAGGTAGATATTTCTCTACTGTATATTCGGCATCATTTTCCCTCCAAGTTGGTCGAGTGGAGGGATAGGTCATCACCCACAGAGCATCAACATTCAGAAGTGCTTGATGTACATTTTGAAAGTTTAAAAGAATAATAATTGTTATTATAAAAAAAATTATAATAACGTTATTATAAATAACCTTCAGCAATATGTGAATTTCGCATACCCTCTGAAAGGTTGTAGGAGGTATTCTTCTCCAAAGGGCAGCCGACTGCTTACCATGCCGGCATAGAGAATCACACCCCTGAATCTGCTTTGATAGCATTGTATAGGCATCCCAAAATAACTTCTGGAGCTCAGTCATACCACACCAAATAGGGTGTGCGCGATGAAGTCGCAATACGCACACCATTTTTGGAGTGCACAGCACACCATATCTGGTATGCTCAGCACACATAATTATGTGTGGACAGCACACTCTTTTAGGTATGTTGTGCACACTTAAGATTTCAGCACACCATTACAAATTTTTTTTTAATTTCAACAACTTATTATTAACAGAAGATCTTGATTGAGCTTCTGGTTTCTTTATCTGACCAGTGATACTTACAAGGAAAACAGCATTTTCTTATGTAGCAATGACTTTGCTAGAATCGATGTGTGTAAATCATGAATATAATTAAAATGTGCAGAAGCTAATGGAAAGACCATAGTATATGCAGTTATCTTATATTATTCCAAATTCTTTATAACACTGCTTAGATTGTGGGACCTTTACACTTTTCTATAAATGATTAATATAATTTATGAGGATGTGAAGAAGCCAAATATATTTTTAACGTTGACGTTGCAGTCACTGATAGGATCTGTTCAAGTGAAGTCGAGCTTTCTTCTACAGAGCCAACTTCTATCCCAACATGCTTACTGCGTTAAAACACAAACTCAGTTGAGGTATGCAAAACACACTTAGTATTTTACACACCAAAATAGAGGAGTGCTTAACACACTCGGTAACATAAAAAGTGTGCTAGACACACTTTATGGTATGCACACCTAAGGTGTGCTGAGTATTTAATGTGTTATGCACACTTCCATTTTTACAGCAGGTGTCACTTATCTGATGCCAGACCAAAATCTAGATCAACAATAAGAACTAATGACTTATCAATGGAATAAAATCAAATAACACAAACTTACCTCCAATTTTGATATCCTTATGTTTTGTAAAGAAGACATTTTTCATCTTTAGGTCTCGATGAGAAATTCCTAAAGAGTGACAAAAGCTCAAACCTTCACACATTTGGCAAAAAATGAAGCGAGCTTCCTGTTTGGGAAGATGAACCCTTAAGTTCATGTACTCAATTAGTGCTACATTCTCAGGCAATATTGCACTTCTCATCAATCTCTACAATCTGGTAGATATCCAGAATGTTGGGATGGGAAATTTTTTGGAGAACAACAAGCTCCCTTGGAAGAACTCAATCTTAGTCACCTCAGTCTTCTTCAGTTTTTTTTAAGGCAATCTGAATGTAAAAATGCGAGTTAATAAGAATTATCTTTTAGCTAACAAAACATTATATATATATATTATACATAGTGGAATTTCTTGTCTATTTCCTTTGTGGCTTATGGGAATTACAAGATTAATTCTTGCTTATGGTAAACCTGCTGACTTTTACTTGCAAGAAACTGCACTGAGCAATTTTATTGTCAACTGACAATATTTGGCTTGTTTTATGATTACATGTTTCTTTGTCAAACATCACTCATTATAAAATCAGTAGTGTTAGACCCATTATAAATGCAATGAAATATAAGATGCAAAAAGTATGTGAGTGCAACAATAATAAATTAGTTGCCTTTATCAATTTTTATGCACACAAAGATCAAGTATAAATTGAACCATTATTTAAGCCAATCCGGAACATAAATTTTCCAACATGTCTAAAATAAAAAGCACTATTTTGAACTTACTCAGAAGGCTTCAACTGCAAACATCTACTGCTCGTTTTTTTTTTCACTTGCCACTGTTCGTCCTATCTGATACCAACTATATACTTTAGCAATTTCAATAACTTTAGGCAACTCCATCCACCTCCATAGGGTTTCTTAAATGATGACTGTCTTTATATGTGACCTAGGTTTTGTGATCTCATAGTTTGTGCAATGCTTGCATTTCAGACAATACATCTTGTAAGACAGCAACCATTGTTTTGTAATTAATATGTTTATATTATTGACCAACTTAGATTAACATGATTCAGTTGATATGTTTTCAGTTATGATTCAGTAAGTTATTCATGTGCTGTTTTTGTTTAACATGTCAACAATTATGACTATAATGAATATTTTTCTCAGAATTTGCTAATCTTTTTCTGGAAATTTTATATGTATGGCAACTTTAGTCATATCATTATGACTTAGATAATTGTAAAGGATTGGGGAATGGACACAACAAAATGGAGCCTAGCATACCTTAACCTGTTTACAGCAATCAAAACCACAAAGCCCTAGTATAGGGAGTCGTAGAAAGATACAGCTTAGCTAGATGTCATTATTCACTTAAAATTATATTAATATTGTAGAGATAATTCCCCTGCAAAAACACCCCCCCCCTTCAACCCCCCACCTTCTCATAAGCTTGTTTGTCAAGAAAAGGAAACTAGAAATAAACTAGTTTAATATGAATAGCAAATGTGGTCACATCCATAATAAACAAACATCATATTTACAGTGGGTCCATCAAATAATAATCCCATGCCTAAACTAAATCCAAATGGACAGGCAAAGCTATTTGTCCATTTAGTATCTATTGTAGCTTTTAGAATCTTGTGATCTACGGCAATATACTACTTGGATTACATTGTTTACCTTATTGTAAACAATTATGTTTTATTGATTTATTAAGTTAGTAATTGTTTCAAACATCTAAATAATTTGGGATATACCATCCCCTAAACATTCCCAAATATTTTCAAAGAGTCATTTTTGGAATCATAACTTGTAACAATAATGTAAGTCAATATAAACAGGAGCTCATTAGTCAGGTGCATGGGATATGTTTAGGTGCATGAGATGTGTGTTCAGGTGCATGAGATGTGTGTTCAGCTACATGAGATATGTTCAGGTGCATGAGATATGTTCAGGTGCATGAGATATGTTCAGGTGCATGAGATGTGTGTTCAGGTGCATGAGATATGTTCAGGTGCATGAGATGTGTGTTCAGGTGCATGAGATGTGTTCAGCTACATGAGATATGTTCAGGTGCATGAGATATGTTCAGGTATGAGATATGTTCAGGTGCATGATATATGTTCAGGTGCATGAGATGTGTTCAGCTACATGAGATATGTTCAGGTGCATGAGATGTGTTCAGCTACATGAGATATGTTCAGGTGCATGATATATGTTCAGGTGCATGAGATATGTTCAGGTGCATGATATATGTTCAGGTGCATGATATATGTTCAGGTGCATGATATATGTTCAGGTGCATGAGATATGTTCAGATGCATGATATATGTTCAGGTGCATGATATATGTTCGTGTTTTTTATTTTACACAATAAATGTTAGTCTACAGGGAAGAGGGTAATATAAATTTTCTTTGTTATTAATGGAGAAATTATTGTTGTCTAATGACTGCATTACACAACAATCTAATAATTTATACAGATGTCCAACTGAGTAAAAAAAAAATAGAAGTAATTATTACCAATATAGAAATTAATGCATAATTACCACTTCAATAAATTATGCATTGATGTATAATTTACAAGAACGATAAATTGAATTCTATAAAATTAGTTTATACTCCTAAAGTGCCTAATGATTTTCAATAAAACAATTTCTGACATTATTTAAACTAATTATGTTAATAATGGTAATGCAGTTGAGAGTCTGAGCAAATATTCATCAAAGAATCCAAGAGTCATTCGAGGATATTCGTCAATCTTGAGCACTACCATTGGAACTCTCACTTGATGTGCTTACTCTGCGCTTCTTATCTACCACACTGTATAAATTCTTATTAACGACACTGTATATCGGACATTCTCCTTGAATCTGAACACTCTCTTCTGCTCCATTGCTATTCAGTGTGTCTACAAGATGAGTAGACATACGGGTAACATTAGTAAAGTTATAAGTGTCTTCTTCAAGTAGAGCATATTCAGATTCAATTTCTTCGTTCACTGTTCCCGAAGTGATATTGGTTTGAATGTTACCGACTAATGCATCTGATACAAGTGCATAGTCTGAATCTTTAATAATGTTGGAGTCACTGCCACCATCATGTCTCCTCTGTTCATCCACTATCGTAAGAGGTACTGATACCAATTGTGTGTTTCTATTTGCACTGACTTCTACTGCAGTCTGTGAAAAGTTTCTGTTGACTTCTTCATAAGTATTTGTTTCTGAACTGATATGTGATGAATTCACATGAAGAGGAAGTGTACGAGTTTTCTTACTTCTCTTTTTATAAAATATGAAGACAATGAGAAGGATGACTGCACATGTTAGTAGTATGGAAATGAATGTAACAGTTATAGTGACTGCTACCAGTGGATCAGACTTTGATGGATCTAGCAATGGAGTTGCTAATGTGCTTGAAGTTATGTTCTGTCCCATAGTAATTGCTGGAGTCATCTTAGTCTCTTCAGTGTTGCTAGTAAACACATCCACTGAGTTTGAAGTGGGCTCAAGTGTTGTAGTAATTGAAGTTATTGTGCTCGGTACTAAACTGGAAGTTTTTTCAGTGGAACTTTCTAATTAATATTTAGTTGAAACAATTAAAAACAATTGAATAATGCAAAAGAATAATAGAGCATAAGTCATACTACAGCTGGCCACACCGCTAATGCTTCACAGCTTTAGTAATGCTGTTGTGTCTTATTCTATATAGTGGTTACTGCTTGCATTCATTTTCATGTGCTTCTTTTTACATACATAGATATTTTATAAGAATTACTCATTGAACCCATATTCACCAGTTCCTCTAGTCACATTTATTCATTTTTGGATAAGCTACTTCAATTTTTTTTAAAGTTTATTAGCATAGCTAATTATATATTGCTTAGTAATTTAATGTAGGTGCAGTAATAATGGAGGAAATCATTCTAACTGAAGCAAATATAATAATACAAATAAGCTATACCTTACATAATGTCAACTATAAGGTTATTTTCTGAAATGAGAGTAGACATTCAGCAGTGTATCTCACGAGATGTAACATTTAAAACTGCACAATTCACAAGTTTGTATAACAATACACTATTGTATGTTCTAACCTTGTGTAGTATTACACACCATGCGACATATGCAGTTACTGTTTCTCTCTAAATAGTAGAGAACAAAAGACCACAAAATGAATGTGTTACGATATTATGTATTAAATATTTTGAAATCTAACCTGGTCCACAGCACTCTGAAGATAGACACACTGTGCAGAAGTATAAATATAATATTTAGTATATAAAACATAATATGCAGTGGGTACAGACCTTAACTGGTACCGCATTGTGACCTTAGAAAACCTGGTAAAAGATCATCAATTTTTAAAGTCCAGCAACTCAGATAAGCCTAGTGCAGTGATGATCAACTTAGCCTTGAGGATTGTGTGAAGAAAATTGTGTTGTGACAGCAATTTTCACTGTATGGCTATTTAAAAACAAACTATTGCCAATCCTGTCAGGATTTGAAATGGGAATCGACATCAATCTTGACATTAGCCTGATCACCATTATTTCATCACATAATCATCCTGATCTTGGCTAGTCATCTTTCAGTTAATTGAAACTAAAGCCAAAGCCACATTATTGTTAGGTATTTACTTTTTGTGTAAAGATTTAATTAGTTTACTATAAATTGACTCAGTTTTAGATTCAGTAATTGGACTCCTTAAGAATGTATTCCTACTTTATTTAGTCAACCAAGATTTCATAGTAATGTGCTATTTTTATAACTTGTTTGGGATGAAGTAATATATGTTTTTATATACTTCAGAAAAGATTTACTTAATGGCAATTTAAATCTTAACTTAATAACTGCATGATTCAAGGTCGACTTCATGGTCACAAGAAAAATTATATGTAAGTAGTGGTCAAAGTGTGAGCTACCAGTGCCAGCACTGCATCCACTGTGTACACAATGTTTGAAAAACAACATGCATATGTATAATAAACTGACCTGGATAACCACTACTTACATATAATTCCTTGACATACACGGCCACTGTTATTATCTGAAATAAAATATATCCGGAAGAATTAAGACTTCGGACAAACAATGAAATGTTTGTATTAGACCACACATCATACATGGAACCATTTTAAATAATAATAATAGCAAATTTTCTTGTTCTAAAGGCCAATATTATGTTAAAACTTAATATATTATTGGCTGTTAGAACAAGAAAATTTACTACTATTATAATTACATGAGTTGAGGTGAATGATTTTTTAAATAATGTCTATAATGCAATAAAAATATAATACATGGACTACAATGCGCTATTATATTAACTGAACCAACTAGACATAAAATTGCCATGAAATAAAATATCCAGCATTATACATCTATGTATATAATTTGTAAAGTAGCAAACTACTTTCATTTGACACACTCTAACCTTGACCATCACTGCATGTTATTCTTTGACACAATAAGTAGTTATTACTGCCTGTAGGTTAAAATGATTACCATTGTGATCTGTATAGCAACAAGCATTTTATAATACCATCTTACCTTCAATATGATTGCACGTTACTCTTTGAGATAAGCAGCAATTATCACAATCTGAAAATAGATTAGATTATGATAAAATTATTGAAGAATTACAATTGATAATTATCAACAGTAATTGAATCACCAAATGTCTTAAAAGAGTGATTTTTTTGTGAATGTGTGAATATTTGATTAAATTTGTGCATTAGTAGCAAGAGAGAATAAACTGGAAGTGTGGTATGGATGTAAAGTAAAGTGTGGCAATGGTGTAAACCCCTGGTCCTGGATCTAGCTACTTCTGGTTGAGTTAGATAGCCTTTAATTGTAGGATGCACTCTAACCTTGACTGTTACAGCAAGTTGTACCATCTTGACATATGCCGCAATAATTGCAACCTGAAAATAGTTTAGTTTATACAAATCCTGGTAGTAATAGCAAGCATCATACTGTGACACATTCTAACCTTCACAATAACTGTATATTCTTCTTAAGCAGTTATTGATTTCTATACAATGGAATAATATTCTGATACATCACCATTATGATTAGTACACTAGTAAGTACATTTAAAAAACCATATTATTATAGCTACACATACCTGGAGCATTACTAGATGTTGTTCGAAAACATAAGCAACCTGAAAGTAGATTGGGAAATTGTTATTTTCTTTGAAGAATTATTAAAACCTTAAAAATGATAGTTATCAACAGCAGGACACAAATTAAAAACAATGTAATGATGAAGTACAACAATCATTGAACTGGTAGCTGCAAATAAGTACTTTAGCCTTGATTGTTACGGTATGTTGTTATTCCTTGACATGAGCCACAATTGTTGTTATCTGAATATAATATGTATATATAATATTACATGAATCAGAGTGTGATATGGTGAAATATTTCATGAGCAGGCTAATTTATTTTCACTTGCCTCTGGCTTGTGAAAATAAAGCCTGAGAATGAAATATCTAGCTATATCACTCTGACCAGTGTAATAAGTGGTTTATTCCACCCTAGATATCTTCACTGCAGTAGTTAGTAATAGGACAGGTAGCTCTCAGGTGAAGTGGGTTGTAGGGGCAACCCATACCTCCAGCTGATATTTTAGCAGCTTGTTCTAACAAGGTTGAGTACCTATACCAGAGGAAGGTAGCTGTAAAAACCAAGAAAATGGACAAGTTTGGCCAGTTGCTATAACTACTAGGGTAATGAGCTTGAGCCACAACAAAGTGAAATATCTTGAGTTATTTCACACTGGTCATGTACCTAAAGATATCATTGTGAAGATATCTACAGTGAAATATATATATACATAATATATATATATATTTATTGCAGCTTTGATATTTTTACTTGAATATTTCCGCATCACGCGAGCGTTCTGTATTCTCCCATATTGTACGGTTTATATTGTACGCTCCTTGTAGCGCGCGCGTAGCGAGTAAAATCAATGAAAATTGTATTGTAACCGGTTGAGAAAAATTTCAAAGAAGCAATAAATCACTTATCACACTCGTCGTACAATATGGGAATGATATTTTACTCTCACGCCACATTTTCACTCGCCTTTGGCTCGTGAAAATATTTTGCGTGCTCGTAAAATATTTTCCCATATTGTACTCTGACTCGTGCTATAAGTATTATATATATGTATATATATATATATATTCCACCTAGATTTCTTCACAATGTTATTTTTAGGTAATGACCATGAGATAACTCAAGTTATTACATAGTGTTATCTCATGGCTGTATATTGCAGCAAGCTCATTACCCCAGTATTTATAGCAACAGGCCTGGCTTACCAGTTTTCCTGGTTTTTACAGCTACCTTCCTCTTGTGGAGCCTACCCAACCAAGGTTAGAGCAACTGCAAAATATCAGCTGGGGTTGTGGGAAGCTCCTAGAGAGTTTTAGCCAACTTCACCCATAGATTTATTGGTCCTAGTACAAACTACTTCAGTGAAGATAAACCACTTATTACACTTTTCAGAGTGATATGGCAAGATATTTCACTCTCAGGCTTTACTTTCACTCAAATTAGCCTGCTAGTGAAATATTTTGCCATATCACACTCTAACTCATGTAATAAGTACTATATATATTGTGACCATAGTTTTGATCTTCCAAGCATATTAGTGTGCATTCCAACATTAGACCACATTATTCTTAAGCAGTTATCATGCTCTGTAAATTAGAGTACAATCTTAGTCGCTAATCATGGTCATTTTGTAAAGCAAGAGAATTAAATGTAATGTAATTCTACCTTTATATATCATTACACATTATTCAATTAACACATATAGCTTTCTGAAATGGATTTGAATCCTGATTGTGGTATAAGGGAGGTGTAAGAGAGACTGCCAAAGGTAGGTCACTGTTACAAGAGCTGCTAAGGGAGGTGTAAGAGAGACTGCCAAAGGTAGGTCACTGTTACAAGAGCTGCTTAGGCTTCTCATTTTAAGGTGATCAATCCAGCAGGTGTTTAATCTGAGATTGAGCTTATACTGAGGCACATGTAAAAATAACATAGTCTCTTTTGTAAATACTAAGCCAACAGACTCATTATATTCTCCTATATCACTTGTATACCTATAGACTTTATATTGCCTCTAGCACTCACCTTGAACACCGTGAACTTTACTACTTGCTATTGTCGGACAAATGAAGCAATTGTCATTCCCTGGAGAAAAAAAATACATTACCTTTCCACCAAGTTCTTATAAAAACTGTAACAAAACAATCTGACCTTGACATTCTCTACATGTTATTCTTTCACCTACATTGTCTGAAAATTGTAAACAACATTAAATTTTATATTATAACCTGTGGTGTCTTTCATGCTTTAGTTGCTCTGACCAAATACAATGCATTCTGTTTCTTCACATGAGCAGCAACTGTCACAGAATCCTAGAATATGACAATATAACTAGTAAAAACGTTTGCACATTATGTAACTGCATATATGTACTTGTGATATATAAATTAGTAAGATTCACTCAATTTCAGAGTTTAACCTAATATTGTGATCTTTTGCATCCACTATGAATTTCACTGGTGAAGCGCTACTTATCTGTTCCATAAGATCATAATGAGTATGGCACATCACTAGCTATCACCAGTTTATAATAGGACTGTACTAGCTAGGTATATGAACATTTTACACTTAGTGTGCTTCATAAACAAGAAAAACTATAGTACACATGATAACAGTATACTGCAAGTTAATGAGCGATTTCTTGCTATAAAGTAACCCATCAAAGAACACAATAAACTGGCAATCATAAAATTATTCTGAATTATGTGGAGGAACACTCAACCTACCCTGAGCAGAACAGAACAGTAATGTTGTCCTTATCAGGCCAAGCAGTGTCAGCTTCATTGCAACAGCAGCACAAGTTAGGTCGGAACTGATGTCACTGCCTGCATTCAGTCAGTTATATGTATATTGAATGTGTTATGTGTTGCGTAATATTTCATGTGTTATTGTATCAGGGAGTTACATATTGATATTGAAAACAGCACTTTATACTCCAACCCATGTAAACACAACAATGCTAAGAATGATAATGTTGGTGATAATGTTGATGATAACGAGATACGGTCACAAACTTCAATTACAGTACAATTTCATAAATTTCCAGTTATAATTCTAGTTGTTAATAACAATGGGCTAAGCATCACAAATTTGTGTAAGCCTATGTAACACTGCACTACATAATGATGTAAATCAAGAGAAAATTTGCAGAAATGAATGAGAGATGTTCACAAAATGTTTGTACGGTTATGCCATGTATATTCCACTATAAAACCTGGTAAACTACTGCCTGAATTTATTTTATCAAAGCAACTGAAACCATTACAAGTTCATAAAATTATAACTGTGATCTTCATTAAAAGCATCAAGTCTATATACTCCACTGTGCAGTTTAAATATCAAGGTGAGTAGATCCTAAGTGTTCACAAGAGAAATGAATGGGAAGAGTGGCAAATAGTTTCAGTAGTGAGAAACATTGAGCAGAACATCTGAACACATTCCTCCTGAGAATTTAGAGCGATCGCTTTGGGGAATTTTCAATTGTTTTGATTTCCAATGAAGTCCTTCATAAAAAACATCAGCATTGGGAAGATCCCTCGAGACTAAACATCTGGCTTTACAATAAAGACTGAACTGACATAATCATATTCAAAATCAGAGCTCTGTTGATTGCTGGTCTGGGTGAGATCTTTATATCTACTGAACATTACTGGACTATTCCCTTCAATGGCATGCTATTTTTTAAATACCTAAGATCTCCTGACTGGCTTTGTGTCATTGCGACATACCAGCAACTAAACCTGTTGCATTTAAACTTATTGAGTCAGTATATACAGTTATTTATTGATGACTCTTTTAAACTCTATATTATAGTCTGTCTGTTTGTTTGCCTGTTTTGTTGTTCTGTTCTGTATGATTTTGAAACCTCTTGCAAGGAATAAATGTCAATAGAAAGCATTCATCCTAACAAATTATCTTATTCTTGTACTTTTCTTTTAGTTTTCCTTGTGTAACTTTTCTTGTGTAATGATTCAAATCATTATTTATATCATTATGATAATTGTAAAGGATAGTGTAGACACAACAAATGGTGCCTAGCACACCTTGGTGCCTAGCACACCTTACCCTGTTTACAGCAATCAAACCACAAAGCCCGATACAGCTTAGCTAGATGTCATTATTCACTTAAAATGAAATAATATTCCAGAGTAAATGATCCCCCTTGCCCACCCCCCCTCCCCACAACACTCCCCACAACCCTCCCCATTCACCCTCATAAACATGAACAATAATTGAAACTGTAAGGAATTAATAACAATAAAATAATATTCTGCAGTTTATCTGTAATAAATAGTTTTATTTTTTGCCTTTACTTTTAATAATGTAAGAATGGCCAGATAATTATTTGCAAGAGATGTTAGTCCTATCTAGCAAACATTCAAAAAGCATACCATGCAAGATATATATTAGCAAGGGGAATGGAGGCTAATACAGCAATTTTATGGATCTTAAATATGTGATGTGTTAGTCCAGTATTCACATCGCAAACCATATCCATTTAGATTTATACAATACTGTAATGCTTGTATATCTCTATACTGCTATAATTTCCTTTCTATTTTTTTCTCTATACATGCACTCTATTTTTTTTTTTTTTTTTTACTTTTCAAGGGGAACGTAGTATTTCTATTATGGTTGTCAAATTTGGTGCACTTGTCATATATAATTCTATTATTCAATGAGTGACTGGCAGTAAAGCTATCGATCAAGTCAAAATTTCAAGTGAGTTAGCTACCTGCCTCCAGTTTACCTAATTTTGTGGGTCAAATACCATTCCTCTTCAAAACTCATGGACAGAACTGGACAAACTGAAAAATGAAGAGCAATGAAGTTTATTCATATGGTCACTAAAAAAACTGAAATAAATTTTAAAATTGTAATTCAGCAGCAATTTATAAATTAATACTGCATTCATTTAATATTCAATAGTAAACATAATATTTATCTGCTATTAGTCACACCGTATAAACTTTCATATTCATGACGATTTAATGAAGGTCTTGTTAAGAATTCTAAAAATCCACAACTTCATAAATACTTTCTTTTCTTTCTGCTATCCCATAGGCGACATTCTCCTTGTATTCACAATCTACTATGCCATAAGATAAGTTTGTGTCTGTATTCAAGATGACATCTGAACTGATATGTGATGAATTCACATGAAGAGGAAGTGTACGAGTTTTCTTACTTTTCTTTTTATAAAATATGAAGACAATGAGAAGGATGACTGCACATGTTAGTAGTATGGAAATGAATGTAACAGTTATAGTGACTGCTACCAGTGGATCAGACTTTGATGGATATGTGCTTGAAGTTATGTTCTTTCCCATAGTAATTGCTGGAGTCATCTTAGTCTCTTCAGTTTTGCTAGTAAACAAATCCACTGAGTTTGAAGTGGGCTCATGTGTTGTAGTAATTGAAGTTATTGTGCTCGGTACTAAACTGGAAGTTTTTTCAGTGGAACTTTCTAATTAATATTTAGTTGAAACAATTAAAGACAATTGAATAATGCAAAAGAATAATAGAGCATAAGTCATACTGCAGCTGGCCATACCACTGATGCTTCACAGCTTTAGTAATGCTGGTGTGTCTTATTCTATATAGTGCACCCCTGACTGGTACTTTTTTTTATTTTATATAATCCCACTCATGTAGCCAATTACATGCTTGCAGACTCCTTAAATTTTTGATCTGAAGTCCAAAGTTACAATTTCAAAAAAATCCTAGTTTTGAATGAAGTTACTGCTTGCATCATTTTCATGTGCTTCTTTTTACATACTTAAGGGTGCCCTGCCACCGGAAACCGAGGCCCGTAACCGCAAATTGACTGTTTTTGCTATGTCTTTATATTTCTTTTTCTGTGTACTGTGGGCTTACTTTGTTGTTACAGATGGAATGAGCACCAATAGAGGACTCCAGCAAGCCGAATTTGAAGAATGAAGACCCGTCTGGGACGGCGATACAGCTCTGCACACCGGCTACTATTCGGTGTTATTTCGAAGCGGCCGAAGGAACTAGCGTGCTCATTTTTTTTCCAGAGGTAGCTAGCGGGCTTCTTCGCAACATTACAGAGCCATATTTCTAATATCTATATTCTTTTTTTGTAAATAGTAAAATTTTTGTGCCGTTTTACTCCTGCGTTATTCTAAAAAAATCTCTCTGTAACTTTATTCTAAGGGGGGTATGCTGCTTGTGCGCAAAATTTGGATTCAATTCAATGATACAATTCCACGAAATATCGATTTATATTTTCAAGTTGACTACTGATTCGCTATTTTACCCCGCCCCCCATAACGTTGAGCTCCGCGAACGCGCAATTTATTGGTAAGAGCATAATCAATTGACTTGTGGTAGCTCTAAAAAGAGCCCATTTGTAAACAAAAATAAGAAATACAATAATGAGCCGTGAGATGGCCGTTGTAACTTTGCAAAAGGTTAGTCCCGGACCAGAAGTGACGGCGTATTCCCAATGTTGCTTGGAGTTGGTTGCTTGGAGTTGGTTGCTCATTAATGAGAGCGGGGTAGTTCAGCACAAATTTCAGACTTGTAGGTGATATGGCTGAAGAATATAGCGGTAGCAATCCCGACAGAAAGAACTGAAGTGATGATGACGGAGTCTATACGCAGCCAAGTCTGAATACAAGGTTGGTGGAATAGTAGGAGCTGGTACCAGTCAGGATGGAGTTGGTCACCGTTGAGACAGAGTTTTAAGCTGCTCCAATGGCTTCACAAGTACAGCCTCACTCCGTACCCTGAATGTATAATAGAAGGATGTTATTTGAGGTGACTGTTTCAGACTAGTACACTACAGTTATAAAGTTATAGCTCGGGACCCGTTTGTCCTCCTGCTTCGCGGTAATTTGGCGCCAAAGTTAATTGATCCGCGTAGAAATTGAGAGCTGGCCACGCGTGAATAGATTGCATGCGAGGGTTGGGTTACGGGCGGTTCTGCGGTATTATACTGAATGATTAAACGACCACAGGTCCCGGTGGCAGGGCACCCTTAAAAATAACTATTTCATAAGAATTACTCATTGAACCCATATTCACCAGTTCCTCTAGTCACATTTATTCTTTTTTGGATAAGCTACTTAATTTTTTTTAAGTTTATTAGCATAGCTAATTATATTGCTTAGTAATTTAATGTAGGTGCAGTAATAATGGAGGAAATCATTCTAACTGAAGCAAATATAATAATACAAATAAGCTATACCTTACATAATGTCAACTATAAGGTTATTTTCTGAAATGAGAGTAGACATTCAGCAGTGTATCTCACGAGATGTAACATTTAAAACTGCACAATTCACAAGTTTGTATAACAATACACTATTGTATGTTCTAACCTTGTGTAGTATTACACACCATGCGACAAGTGTAGTTTCTGTTTCTCTCTAAATACAGTGAACAAAAGACCACAAAGTGAATGTGTTACGATATTATGTATTAAATATTTTGAAATCTAACACTCTGAAGAAAGACACACTGTGCAGAAGTATAAATATAACTAGTGGTGCGCTCGAATAGGGCAAATGCATGGCGAGCGAGCAGACTCTTTTTACAGAAAAATAGGACAGAAATTACATCTAACTGTAGTAACTGTAACTGTCTAAAATCTCTTTTTCCATTTTTAACAGGAAATTAAACACAAACACCTAGTAAGTATAGGTAAAGATGATTTGTGAAGGAAATCGCTAAATAATAGCAATGATTAGGCATGAAGAGTTAACAATAACAGAATTACCTGAATAAACTTCGAAAGCAGTGGCAAAGAAGCGCAGCTTGACAAAGACTTCACAATTGTTTCAAGAAGAGAGTAGCTATAAACTTTTTGGTTGAAACAAAGTTGGGTAAGGCAGTGCAGCAGGATTCTCCGCTCTAGTTAATTGAAAAATACTACTGGAACTGTGAACGCTTTACCTAACTTACGCAATTAGAAGCGTGGGCGAAATTTTTTGACGTATGCATACATACCTGAAATCTCAATTGAACACGACTGAGCGTCAGCTTGGCTCGCTTCGCTCGCTCGCTGAAATATTTAGTATACTAGTGATGTGCTTGAGCACAAATGGCGAGCGAGCCTAAAGACTATACTATTTTTATATGAATGATTTTGACTTCTAACACTGAAGCTACTGAAAATAAGGTCCAGTTTTTAAATTTCGCAAACACGGTAAAGGGATTTCAGTGCCATAGTAACAAACTCTGCAACTGCTTGAATTGAAGGAAAACAACAACAACAAAACAATCCACGTTATTTAAACGTTTTCTTTGTGATATTCTTTAGCTAAGTAGTGGTTGTAACACACAATGTTAATGTAATTGACGTACGTATACATACATATTATTGGAGAGCGAGCGTAGCGAGCGAGAAACTTACAGGGGTAACACAATTAAAAATCGGGGATGTTTATTGGAGAGCGAGCGAAGCGAGCGAGACAGTATTAGGAGTGGATAATGCAAAATCGGGTATATGTTATATGTATATATGTATGTGGGATGGTACGTATGCCCTTTAAACGCGCTCGCGCGGAACTTTTTTCTCCAAAAAACACGGCTTTTTAGGCTTGACCCCAGTTTATTCTGAAACTACAGCATTAAGCAAGCCTTACTTTATACTTAAGCTCCAAAGTGTGAGAAAATTCCTGCGAAAATGCTTGCTTTTCAAGAAACAAAAAGTTGATTCGACAGGTTACTATGGCATTGAAGACCCTTTTCCAGACTTAATTTCAAAACTTCGCCGTTTTATGGGGGGGATACGGAGTGCCGGTTGTTGGTTGTCAAGAGCTGTTGGTAGTCAGAATGCCGTAGTATTAATGCTAAGGAAGCTACTACTTCTCGAGGGAAGCTGAGGTAAGTACGTAATTCCATATTTGTTAGCTAAAATATGCAAAATTAACTCTGGCCTTTCTTTTTTGTAGCTAAGAGCTTGTCAACAGTGACTGGTAAATTCAAATAGTCAGATTGGCTCAAATTTGGTACTACAAAAGTTTCCACTGCTCAGGAAAAGGAGGTAAGAAAATAATTTTGTATTTGTGTGCTAAAATTGATTGTTTTTGTTTTTGTAGGTGAGAGCTTGTTGTCAAGAATTCAAGGTAATTCAAATGGTCAAAGTAACTTCAATCAGAAGTTATCAATACTCAAGAATGATGTAAGTAGTAATTCCATATTTGTTGGCTAAAATTACAAATAATAACACCGGTTTATTTTTTTATCGTAGCTGAGAGCTTGTTCAAGAGTTACTGGTGATTGATATTATCAGAATGGTTGATGTTTGATACTACAAAAGTTACCATTAATCAGGTAAGAGAGTGATTTTGTATTTGTTTGCTGAAATAAAAGGTCATAACTGCTATTATAGTGTTTGCATGAACTAAGCTAAAACATAGTAACAATACTTAGTTTTATGTTACCTAACATCATGCTCGCTCGCCATTTGTGCTCAAGCACACCACTAGTTTGTATATATGTTTGGACGTACGTATGTCATTTTGTACTTTGACCCTCGCGTTTTTGTGTCAGTTATGTGGTCGACCCCGTCCCAAATTGCACTAAACAGAATCCTCTGGTTTATCGATCAGTACTCGTATCACCCTAGAAATTGAATTGTTTACCGTTTTGAATTCTTTTGCGGGTGCAGTTAAAACTTGAAAACTTAAAGGACTTCCATTTCTATTCGAGTTAGTGGCGGTGGTAAGTCAATGCGCTCTTTGTCATGGTTATAAGCCGTGCGCAACAGTATTTACTTGAAAATACATTGTCCACTAGACTACCGCGAAGGTACCGTAAGTCTGTGTAGGTGCATCTCCAGGTGTGTCAAGGCATTGTGTGTTACAACCACTACTTAGCTAAAGAATATCACAAAGAAAACTTTTAAATAACGTGTATTGTTTTGTTGTTGTTTTTTCCCTTCAATTCAAGCAGTTGCAGAGAGTTTCCTTTACCCTGTATGTGAAATAAAAAAACTGGACCTTATTTTCAGTAGCTTCAGTGTTAGAAGTCAAAATCATTCATATAAAAATAGTATAGTTTTTAGGCTCGCTCGCCATTTGTGCTCAAGCACATCACTAGTATATATATCTGAAATCTCAATTGAACACGACTGATAGTCAGCTTAGCTCGCTTCGCTCGCTTCGCTCGCTCGCTGATATAGTGATGCGCTCTAATAGCACAAAATAGTGAAGCGAGCGATGCATGTTCCCTGTAATTGCAGCTATTCCATGCATGCTTGGTGTGGCTACAAAATACTGTCAAAGTGAGAAAACAATAGTGGTAGCTTTTTTCTATGATGAAGGCTCTTGGTACCGTAATCCTCAGGAATAGTCTAATAAATAAATTAGGAACATTTAATGGCTTTTCAAAAAGAAAGATTCTTTACTTTGCTACCTGTTTCTGTTCCGTTTTAGCTCTCCTCCTCCTTTTCATTTCTTATATCTCTCCTTACTAATTTTTCTTCTGGAGTTTCTAACGCCCTCAAAGCTCTTGACAGAGCGTTTATAACGTTTTGTCTCTCTTTCGCAGAATTTGTTTCACTGGGCATCGCTACTTCGTACGGCGGGTAAACAAAACAAAATGTTGCTAAGAAGATTAGCCGGCCCACGCAAGCGCGTAGGAGAAAATGTGCAGACTACGCACACGCAAGAACAAAAACAATTCCTAGACCTAACTCAATCACGGACTCATTAGAGAGTCAGCTCCTCGCTCTTCGCTGAATTATATAACATAATATGCAGTGGGTACAGTACCATAAATGGTACCACGCATTGTGACCTTAGAAAACCCGGTTAAAGATCATCAATTTTTAAAGTCCAGCAACTCAGATAAGCCTAGTGCAGTAAAATACGATGATCAACTTAGCCTTGAGAATTGTGAGAGGAAAATTGTGTTGTGACAGCAATTTTCACTGTATGGCTATTTAAAAAACTAACTATTGTCAATCCTGTCAGGATTTGAAATGGGAATCGACATCAATCTTGACATTAGTCTGATCACCATTATTTCATCACATAATCATCCTGATCTTGGCTTGTCATCTTTCAGTTAACTGAAACTAAAGCCAAAGCCACATTGTTGTTTGGTATTTACTTTTTGTGTAAAGATTTAATTAGTTTACTATAAATTGACTGAGTTTTAGATAACTTGTATTGCTTCTCAAATTATTCAGTAATTGGACTCCTTAAGAATGTATTCCTACTTTATTTAGTCAACCAAGATTTCATAGTAATGTGCTATTTTTATAACTTGTTTGGGATGAAGTATTAGTTTTTATATACTTCAGAAAAGATTTACTTAATGGCAATTTAAATCTTACCTTAATAACTGCATGATTCAAGGTCGACTTCATGGTCACAAGAAAAATAATATTGGCCATTAGAACAAGAAAATTTGCTATTATTATTTAAAACGGTTCTATGTATGATGTGTGGTCTAATACAAACATTTAATTGTTTGTCCGAAGTCTTAATTCTTCCAGTCTTTATTAGGTTAGATTGAGTCATATAAAAAATACTTGCTACTTTTCAAATTACAAGTGCTACATATTTTATTTTAAAAATAACAGTGGCCGTGTATGTCAAGGAATTATATGTAAGTAGTGGTTATCCAGGCAGGCTTTACTTTCACTCAAATTAGCCTGCTAGTGAAATATTTTGCCATATCACACTCTAACTCATGTAATAAGTACTATATATATTGTGAACATTGTTTTGATCTTCCAAGCATATTAGTGCGCATTCCAACATTAGACCACATTATTCTTAAGCAGTTATCATGCTCTGTAAATTAGAGTACAATCTTAGTCGCTAATCATGGTCACTTTGTAAAGCAAGAGAATTAAATGTAATGTAATTCTACCTTTATATATTATTACACATTATTCTTTGACACAATTAACACATATAGCTTTCTGAAATGGATTTGAATCCTGATTGTGGTATAAGGGAGGCGTAAGAGAGACTGCCAAAGGTAGGTCACTGTTACAAGAGCTGCTAAGGGAGGTGTAAGAGAGACTGCCAAAGGTAGGTCACTGTTACAAGCGCTGCTTAGGCTTCACATTTTAAGGTGATCAATTCAGCAGGTGTTTAATCTCAGATTGAGCTTATACTGAGGCACAAGTAAAAATAACATAGTCTCTTTTGTAAATACTAAGCCAACAGACTCATTGTATTCTCCTATATCACTTGTATACCTATAGACTTGTATATTGCCTCTAGCACTCACCTTGAACACCTTGAACATTACTACTTGCTATTGTCGGACAAATGAAGCAATTGTCATTCCCTGGAGAAAAAAAATGCATTACCTTTCTACCAAGTTCTTATAAAAACTGTAACAAAACAATCTGACCTTGACATTCTCTACATGTTATTCTTTCACCTACATTGCCTGAAAATAGTAAACAACATTAATTTTATTTATTATAACCTGTGGTGTCTTTCATGCTTTAGTTGCTCTGACCAAATACAATGCATTCTGTTTCTTCGCATGAGCAGCAACTGTCACAGAATCCTAGAATATGACAATATGACTAGTAAAAAAGTTTGCACATTATGTAACTGCATATATGTACTTGTGATATATAAATTAGTAAGATTCACTCAATTTCAGAGTTTAACCTAATATTGTGATCTTTTGCATCCACTATGAATTTCACTGGTGAAGCGCTACTTATCTGTTCCATAATATCATAATGAGTCATGGCACATCACTAGCTATCACCAGTTTATAATAGGACTGTACTAGCTAGGTATATGAACATTTTACACTTAGTGTACTTCATTAACAAGAAAAACTATAGTACTGCATGATAACCGCATACTGCATTCAGAATAATTTTATGATTGCCAGTTTATTGTGTTCTTTGATGGGTTACTTTATAGCAAGAAATCGCTCATTAACTTGCAGTATACTGTTATCATGTGTACTATAGTTTTTGCATGATAACTGCATACTGCAAGTTAATGAGCGATTTCTTGCTATAAAGTAACCCATCAAAGAACACAATAAACTGGCAATCATAAATATATTCTGAATTATGTGGAGGAATACTCAACCTACCCTGAGCAGAACAGAACAGTAATGTTGTCTTTATCAGGCCAAGCAGTGTCAGCTTCATTGCAACAGCAGCACAAGTTTGGTCGGAACTGATGTCACTGCCTGAATTCAGTCAGTTATATGTATATTAAATGTGTTACGTGTTGTGTAATATTTCATGTGTTATTGTGTCAGGGAGTTATATATTGATATTGAAAACAGAACATCAGACTCCAACCCATGTAATGACAACAATGCTAAGAATGATAATGTTGGTGATAATGTTGATGATAACGAGATATGATCACAAACTTCAATTACAGTACAATTTCATAAATTTCCAGTTATAATTCTAGTTGTTATAACAATGGGCTAAGTATCACAAATTCGTGTAGGCTTCAGTAATACTGCACTATGTAATGATGTAAATCAAGAGAAAATTTGCAGAAATGAATGAGAGATGTTCACAAAATGTTAGTACGGTTATGTCATGTATATTCCACTATAAAACCTGGTAAACTACTGCCGGAATTTATTTTATCAAAGCAACTGAAACCATTACAAGTTCATAAAATTATAACTGTGATCTTCATTAAAAGCATCAAGTCTATATACTCCACTGTGCAGTTTAAATATCAAGGTAGCCCATATTTTGGTCAAAACATTGGTATTTAAAAAATACTTATATAGCTATAATCATAAGTCAATTAAACATTTCCAATGTTTTGACCAAAATATGGGTCATCCCTTCTCTGTAGGGTCAAATCTGTCACTACCTTCCCTTCCTGGGAGTGAAATGGTTCACTAATTATTACATTAAGTGTAATACTAAGTTCTAACTTGCCATTTATTATATCGCTGATAAACTGTATTTAAGTTATTGCACACTTTATTAGAAGAGTACCATCTTTATCCTATGAACTTATAGTTTTCACTAACTTTGAAATGAAAACACAAAATTCAAAGTTGTTCATCGAGGAATCTTACCAAGGCTTTTGTCTCTTAATGTCAGCTTCTTTCTCACTCTCTTCCCAAAGTAGTTTCAATAATGAGTTTCCTAATTCCTTTGCCTCACCATTTCTGATTTGTGTTTTGATAATAAAAATGTTTATGATTCAGTCATTCTCGGCTGAAATAATTATAATAATAACAAATTATTCTCTTTTTAACAGCCAATATGTAATAATTAGAGCATAAGCACTTAGGTACTGGTGGATTTAGTGCACTGAAGCCCAAGAGCCGTAGGCCGAGGGCTGTGTGCACTAAATCCACCAGTACCTAAGCGCACATGCTCTAACTATTTTAGATCCTGTTTACGCATGCCCAGTTGCCACTAGCAACTTTGTTTATCAGCATTTTCGCAGAAATGGCTAAAGGCAAAAAATAGTGCACACTTACCAAGTTAGTACACCTAGTAACAATATAGCAACGGGAACTAAAGTTAATTATAACTTAACCCTATTTATTATTTGCTATTATTAACAAAAATCCAATATTTTCCCAAAATGTGCAAAGAAGTATTATCGGGCACTATATCTTAAACAATTGGGAAAAGAGAACAGAGGCAATAGCAGTTTCAGTTCCACGGTGATGGGCTGGATGGTACCACTAGATTGGACAGAAACCTGACCCGAGCTATTAGTTGTTGAATTGGCAGTTGGTAATACTTTTGAAAAAAATCAAAACCTGGCTCATGAGTGTGTTCCATTGAACAAAATTACAACCGTTCCAAAAAATGCAAACCCATCCTTTCGATATGTGTATTTAAGTTAAAACAATTAACTGGCACATTCTAAGTTCTGTATCTATCTTAGTTCACAAATATTGGTATGTTAGGATAGGTAGTCTTCTTCAGTTTGCGTTTCCCTGTAAGTTGTGTGAAGCTTATGGAGAGTAGATCCTAAGTGCTCACAAGAGAAATGCTACATAATGGGAAGAGTGGCAAATAGTTTCAGTAGTGAGAAACATTGAGCAGAGCATCTGGACACATTCCTCCTGAGAATTTAGGGCGATCGCTTTGGGGAATTTTCAATTGTTTTGATTTCCAAATGAAGTCCTTCATAAAAAAACATCAGCATTGGGAAGATCCCTCGAGACTAAACATCTGGCTTTACAATAAATACTGAACTGACATAATCGTATTCAAAATCAGAGCTCTGGTGATTGCTGGTCTGGGTGAGATCTCGATATCTACTGAACATTACTGGACTATTCTCTTCAATACCATGCTATTTTTTAAATGACCTAAGATCTACTGACTGGCTTTGTGTCATCATGACTTACCAGCAACTAAACCTGTTGCATTTAAACTTATTGAGTCAGTATATAGTTATTTATTCATGACTCTTTTAAACTCTATATTATAGTGTGTCTTTGTGTTTGCCTGTTTTGTTGCTCTGTTCTGTATGTTTTTGAAACCTCTTGCAAGGAATGAATGTCAATAGAAAGCATTCATCCTAACAAATTATCTTATTCTTGTACTTTTCTTTTAGTTTTCCTTGTGTAACTTTTCTTGTGTAATGATTCAAATCATTATTTATATCATTATAACTTAGATATGTTTACAGCAATCAAACCGCAAAGCCCTAAAGATACAGCTTAACTTGATGTCATTGTTCACTTAAAATGAAATAATATTCCAGAGTAAATGATCCCCCTGCCCACCCCCCCCCCACAACCCTCCCCATAGCTACACCCTGATAGACATGAACAATAATTGAAACTGTAACGAATTAATAACAATTAAATAATATTCTGCAGTTTATCTGTTTTGTTTTTGTTTTTTTGCCTTTACTTTTAATAATGTATGAATGGCCAGATAATTACTTGCAGGAATAGTATAATAATATAAATAAACAAAACATGGATGATGTTAGTCTTATCTAGAAAATGTTCAAAAAGGATATTACGTAAGATATATTAGCAAGGGGAAAGGAGGCTAATACGTCGATTTTATGGATCTTAAATATGTGATGTGCAGTTAGTCCAGTATTCACACCACAAACAATATCTATTTAGATTTATACAATATTGTAATGCTTGCATATCTCTTTACTGCTATAATTTCCTTTCTATTTTTTTTCTCTGTATATACACATGTAAACTCTTTTTTTTTTTTTTACTTCTCAAGGAGAATGTAGTATTTCTATTATAGCTGTCAAATTTGGTGTACTTGTCATATATAATTATGAGTGACTGACAGTAAAGCTATCAAGTCAAAATTTCAAGTGAGTTAGCTATCTGTCTCCAGTTTACCTAATTTTGTGGGTCAAACACCATTCCTCTTCAAAACTCATGGACAGAACTGGACAAACTGAAAAATGAATAGCAATGAAGTTTATTCATATGGTCACTAAAAAAACTGAAATAAATTTTAAATTTGTAATTGAACAGCAATTTATAAATTAATACTGCATTCATTTCATATTCAATAGTAGCTAAACATTATTTATCTGCTATGAGTCACACCGTATAAATTTTCATACTCAAGACTTTTAATGAATGTCTTGTTAAGAATCCTATAAATCCACAACTTCATAAATACTTTCTTTTCTTTCTGCTATCCCATAGGCGACATTCTCCTTGTATTCACAATCTGCTACGCCATAAGATAAGTTTGTGTCTGTATTCAAGATGACATCCTTTGAACTTTTGTTAACTTCATCCCTTCTTTTCTTCTTTCTTGCCCACACACAGGTGGCTACCGCAATTATAGTGATGACAAAGAGACTAAGGCAAAATGCACTTCCTAATCCTATATTCCAAGATGCTATAGCTATTGGAGTGTAATACAAAAATACATTACATGCAATTTTGAGATAAATAATTATTGTTGTCAGGACACTGTTTCATTGCATACCATATGTGGCTTGTAATGTTGGAAGAGAAGTAGGTATCATGGTTGAATATGAAGTGGTTACTGTCATTATCGGAGATGATGTGATCTCTACAGCTGTATATGTGGAAAACAACAACAACACTTTAATCACTGCTTACTCT
>WLWD01004843.1_pt1 | contig 25022 bp, 15 predicted proteins | sample 6712731 | NCBI WGS metagenome assembly WLWD01 (sample SAMN12718690, study PRJNA576275) | sponge metagenome | isolation source: marine sponge | host: Mycale hentscheli | place: New Zealand: South Island, Marlborough, Capsize Point | collected 2014-11-01 | reverse complement strand
TTACTATCCCAGTCTGCATAACGTGTTTGGAGAAGTTTCAAGGCACCAAAATGAAATTTAAGTCATTGGAATGTTGTCGATGTAGCCGGGATAAACATATCCCTAAGCTCTATTCAGCTCAAAATAACATGCATCCTGGAAACATTCCTCCACAATTGCAGGTTAAATTTAATGTAAAACTATAAAAATTAACCTAACTCTATTATCAAACTATGTAGTCTAAGATCTACATCCATTTAACATACTCTGCTCTCCCACTGAATATGTTATAGTACACAAACAAACTCTTTAACCACAAAGTTTACATCAGCTATAACTGTAATGATGTATGACATTTTTAATTAAATAGCTGTATATTCTGTCTAATACACCAGCCAATAACATTGCTGGTAAAATAATTCATTATTCTTATATTATCACAAATAATATAACATTTAAACTTTACTATATAAAGCAATACAATGCAGCTGATTACGAATTACATTAATAAAATAAATAATAAAATAAGTCATTACTCTTGTTTTAACACAAAAAGTATAACATTTAAACTTTATTATACATAGCCTAAATTTTATAGCCTTCATCATACAGTGGTATAGAATAGAAGCACCAATGAATCTATATGAAACAACAGACAGACATAACATTAACAACATAAAATAAATAACTGTATCTATAGCTGCAATTACAGGGAACATGTATCGCTCGCTTCGCTATTTTGCACTATTCGAGCGCACCACTAGTATGTACTAGTGATGTGCTTGAGCACAAATGGCGAGCGAGCCTAAAGACTATACTATTTTTATATGAATGATTTTGACTTCTAACACTGAAGCTACTGAAAATAAGGTCCAGTTTTTAAATTTCGCATACACGGTAAAGGGATTTCAGTGCCATAGTAACAACTCTCTGCAACTGCTTGAATTGAAGGAAAAAAACAACAAAATAATACACGTTATTTAACCCTTTCACCGGCAGATTTATTTCACTTTTTTTATGTTTTTGTAAAATATTCTACAAAAATTCATTGATAGCTTAACCCTCTCGTTCCCGAATTGTTTGGACGCGCGCGGAAAAATCTAATCTTCTACCGCGGAATAGTGCATTACCGTTTTATTTTTTTAACTCGATGCTGGCTGGGAAAACCCCATAGCAACCATATATCACTAAATAGACAAAGAGTTTGGGATTCCCCTCATTTTTTGATTGAGAAAATTGAATAATATTTAGGCCCTCTACTATTACTTTAAAAAAAAAAATTTTTTCCCCCAAAAAATTCCACTTTTCCCATCAATAATAATAATAAAAAATAGAAATAATATTGTTTGATGTACTTTATACCAATATTATATTAGTTCAACAATAAAATATGTTGTTTGTTGTGTGTGGTGCTGATTGTGATCATGTAGGAGACATCTATGAGTGTCCACAAGGAACATACGCCATTGGACGTCGAGCTCCACTACAAAACAATTTCATATACACAAAAACACCAACAACAAAGATATTTGTAATACAAACAACAAATTATTCATGATCCTATATAATTGCAACTTTATGATGTATTGTATGCGGTTTCATACATGATTTTTGTTTGGGAGGGAGGGGGGGTGGGGCTCCGAGTGTACTTCGCCAGGTCCAGCATCTTCTCCTTCGTCAATGGAAGACTCTGCTCCTGTTGCCTTATCTGCGTCCTCTTCACAATCCCTCTTCACAATCCCTCTTCACAATCGGGTCGGTGACTGCATACACATCTGGTCCTAGTAGTATATTCTGGTAAAAAAAATTAAATTTTTTTGAAAATTTGAAATTGTTCAACAAACCACAACCCACTTTCAAATCTCAAAACTCAATGAAATATATATATATTATAGCTAAACAGCTTTCTCCATCTCAATATAGCTATAAATAAGTCCTTTCCATAACAGAAGCTTGCTAGTTTTCAAGAGAAAGACAAGAGAAAGACAAGCTTACATCGATCATCTTCTTGACTTCCATTGTCAGTGTCAGAGTTGACGGGGTCTGGTCCCCAACCCTGATACAGGGCCTCCTATAGCCCTAGATGTCGTCTCCCTCTTCTCCGCTTGATCCTGAGTCGCTAGAGTTAGTATCAAGCAAGTCTAAAACTTCCACAGCACTGTAACTGGTAGACGCCATCTTTCCAAATTGACTTCGAAAAAAAATTTTTTTTTGCATAGTTACCTGGATCACACGACACGCTCACTTTTTTCCTATGATGTAATAAGCATTACCTAAGACTGTACGTAATGGGGAGGCCCCCAGTTGAACTGGCGATTTTATAAAAAAAAAAGAAGACAGTAAGTCAAACCGCAAAGTCTTGGTCGGCCAAGAAGCGGTTGTTTCAATGTGTTACGGAAGGCTACTGGGCTCAAGCAATTTTTCGCTGCTTCTACAAAGCTCTGGAGATGACTGGATCCATAAATGAAGCTGCTGTGAAGAAGGTAACTTTTTTTAAAATTCGACGGAGAACCGATGTTTTTTTTTTTTGCCGAGGAAGAAATAAACGCAACTGCTGTGAGGTACTGTCGAAGCAGCCCTGGCTGAAAGCTATTTTAGATGCTTCTCCAACGCATTGGGCACCTGTGTATGCAATCTGAAGGTTCTAGCTATAAAGTAACTATTTTTAAAAATTCGGGGAAGCCAACCGGTCTTCACCCGCTTTTAAGCGGGATTGGGAACGAAAGGGTTAAACTCCATTGCAACAATAGAAAAAAAGATTGAATATATACTAAAATTATTAAAAAAAAATTATTTTGGTTGCTTAGCAACACCTTTGTTATATAAACCACAAGTGACCCACTTATCACCCACTTAGCATCTACTTATCAAACACTTGAAAACCACTTATGTGTAGTTTACTTTATAATCAGATTGACTTGCAATATTATTGCTTGTGGATCAATACAATCATTACTAGTTATTATTATAAGTGTGACTGATATACAAATTGTTTTTCTATGAAAAGGTGACCAATGTATGATATTTTTTGAAACAATTTCTTTCTGTAGCAACACATAGAGGAACCTTGCAGTACTCGCATTGAATCCTGGAGTCGTGACGATGTCCAATTGTAGGAAGAGATTTCTTTCTAATAGTCTCCAAACAAACAACACATCTTCCTTTACTACTTGTGTGTATAGGCCAATGACCGAGACTAGGATTGAGCCGATCAAGTTGAACATGCTCAGATGATCGAGGTCGTCCAGCTGCACGTTGCCGTGAAGAAAAATATCCTACCAATTCAATAGCCAATTCAATTCGAAAAGAAAGCATGTCTCTTTTTTTCCTCCCTCGCTGCTGATAATCAGCAGGCTTCACCATCTTTTCCAAACAAAAGCTATTCAATATGGATACCTCTAAGCAATAAAAAAAAATTCTCCGCCACCATTTCTTGGATTTTCGCCCAACATTATAATAGCTTACAAGCTGGTCCCCCCTGTCTACTCCTCGCATATGCTTCTGGTAGTCCGGTAAGCAAGGATGCAACATCAACCTGGCTACCATCGGCTTGCTTTCTTCTAACAGTGGGAGTACCTAGGGGCTCACCAATATGTATGGTTGATAAAAAGTACAAAGTTCTTTTGTCAACCCATGAACAAGCAACCAAAGGCCCATTACTAAGATATTGGTATGTACCACGGTTAGTCTCACTAGTCTTTATAATTAGTTCTTTTGGAAATCCAATTCTATTGGATCGTACTGTACCGCAAGCATTAATTCCTCGCTTATATAACCGATGGTACAGAAGTGGGCTGGTATAGAAATTATCTGTATACAGCTGGAGACCAGTATTCTCAAAGCCTGATAATAGATCAAGAACTACTCTTGTGCACAACCCCACATCTGTAGTACAAACCCTTTACCAGTGTAAACTTGCAATCTTTTCACATACCCAGTTATAGAATCAGCTAACACAAACACCTTGATTCCCCATTTTGTGGTTTTGTCCTTCATATATTGCTTGAACTTCAGCCTCCCCTTGAATGGTATCATAGCCTCATCAATGGTGCAAGATTGATGCAACTCAAATTCAGATTCAAACCTAGGGCAAAGCAAATCTAGCAATTTCCTCACCTTGAAAAGTTTATCATATCCTGGCTGGCCATATGCAATCTCAAGATTATTGTCTGTCAAATGCAAAAATCTCCATATCTGCTCAAATCTTCTGAGAGGCATGATTGTACTGATGCCAGGTGTTTTTATGAGAGAAAACTGTGACGACCAGTACAATTCTAGTCTAGGAAGCCTTACAATTCCCATGCATATCAATAACCCAACAAATGCTTTCATCTCTTCAACTGTTGTATCTGTCCAAGTACGGCCATCAGGATTGTTTAGACCAAAGGAATTAGCATATCGATTAGTTTCAACTACAATATGATCCCACACTGCATCTGTAAAAAAACGGCTGAACAAATCTTGAGGACTACTTTGAGAAGTAACAGCAGGAGACACAGGGCCAGGTATTATTGTATATGGTTGAGTATAAGAAGTGGGTTCTTCTTTCTTCCACTCAAAGCCAATTTCATTCAATACAGCAATGGTAGCTGCAGATAGATTGCTACTTCTGACACTTGTAGTGTGTCCTCTACTACTTCTTCCCCTCCTTCCTCTCATACCTTGCCCTCTCCTTCTTATGCCTCTCCCTCTCCTTCCCCCACCTAGCCCTCTCCTTCCCCTGCCTTGTCCCCTTGATCCCCTACATCTAGGCCTTTGTATGTTTGTCATACTCTGGGAACTCACTGATGAGTGAAGATCTGATTCATCAGACAAACTTGACTGAGAAATCAACATAGAAGAACGTGAAGACTTGGTAGAGGAGACAGACATTGACACTTGGTCATCAACAAGATCGGAATCATTGACTGCAATATATATATATAATATAGATACATACATATATATCTATGAAACTTATTGTATTTCTTGGTTTACTATTTACTAGTTGGAAACAAAATATGTTTCAAATTTTCAACTACCTGGTGATCATCATCAGTAAAATAGCAATATATAGCAATACAAAAATAATTGCTAAGAACTAGCTATAAACAAGTCTACTAAATATAATCCTCAGGGCTTTCTAGATCATAAAGTAGCCATAGATTTTTGGTCTATAGGAAGTTTTCTATAAATTGTATACACCAGGCTATTCAAAATTTACTACTTCTAATATAATTATCGTCCATTTCATCTAAAATACCAAACTTATATAGTGTGCTTACCTGTATCCTTTGAACTGACAACAGAGTTATCGCTTGTAGCTGAGTCATCTTCCTGATTAGGGAGAAATCCAACGGAAGACTCAGGCATAGGTGCGGCTGTAATGCCTCTACTAAAAGCAGCAACGTCCACTGAGTCAAAATGCTGTTGACCAGTGTAGGCATACAGCTCCCCTCCTTCTTCATCGCTGCTATCACCCTCCGAAAAGTCGAAGTCGTCGTCTAAAATAAGCTCAACGACTTCGTCCGTTGATAGTTGCTTTGATGCCATTTTACTGCGGTTAGTTTGAAATTTCAAATTTTATTTGAACATTACTTTTCTATTTTTACGTAGTTACCTATATGCTGTATTTCTATTATTTGGAGCAGTAATATAGCCGATTTTTCTGCATTTTTTGATGCTTGAACTGAACGATAATTGCGAGCGGTTGAATTTCTACGCCGATTGGCGCCATATGGCGCTTATGCCGGTGAATGGGTTAAAAGTTTTCTTTGTGATATTCTTTAGCTAAGTAGTGGTTGTAACACACAATGCTTTGACACAACTGGACATGCACCTACACAGACTTACCTTCGCGGTAGTCTAGTGGACAATGTATTTCAAGTAATATGCTTGGCGCACGGGGATATAACCATGGGTTTCAAAGAGGCATTGACTTGCCACCGCCACTAATCGATTTAGAAATGGAAGAGTCCCTTATTTTCAAGTTTTAACTGCACCCGCAAAAAAATTCAAAACGGTAAACAATTCAATTTCTAGGGTGATACGGGTACTGATCGATAAACCAGAGGATTCTGTTTAGTGCAATTTGGGACGGGGTCGACCACATAGCTAACACAAAAACGCGAGGGTCAAAGTACAAAATGACATACGTACGTCCAAACATATATACAAATAAATAAATAAACTAGTAGTGTGCTTGAGCACAGATGGCGAGCGAGCCTGATAGTTATGTAACATAAAATGTTACTATTTTTAGCTTACTTCATGCAAACACTATAATAGCAGTTATGACATTTGATTTCAGCAAACAAATACAAAATCACTCTCTTACCTGATTAAGGGTAACTTTTGTAGTATCAAACATCAACCATTCTGATAATCTCAATCACCAGTAACTCTTGAACAAGCTCTCAGCTACGATAAAAAATAAACCAGTGTTAGTATTTGTAATTTTAGCCAACAAATATGGAATTACTACTTACATCATTCTTGAGTATGATAACTTCTTGCAGTATCACTTGAAAGTTACTTGCCATCTGAATTACCGCGGAATTATTGACACAAGCTCTCAACACACACACAAACAAAAGACAATCAATTTTGCACACAAAAACAAATTACTTTCTTCCCTCATTTTCTTGAGCAGTGGTACTTTGTAGTACAAACTTTGAGTTAATTCTGACTATTTGAATTTACCAGTCACTGTTGGACAACAAGCTCTTAGCTATAAAAAAGAAAGGCCAGAGTTATTTTTGCATATTTAGCTAACAATATGGAATTACGTACTTACCTCAGCATCCCTCGAGTGGTAGTAGCTTCCTTAGCATTAATACTTTATGTGCTTACATACGCTTTTCAGAAGTAGTGATAGCTCTCTTAGTACTGACTACAGGTGGCTCTTGACAACTAACAAGCCGCACTTTGCCGGAAAAAAAGGCGAAGTTTTGAATTTAAATCTGGTAAAGGGTCTTCAATGCCATAGTAACCGGTCGAATCAACTTTTTGTTTCTTGAAAAGCAAGCGTTTTCGCAGGAATTTTCTCACACTTTGGAGCTTAAGTATAAAGTAAGGTTTGCTTAATGCTGTAGTTTCAGTCAAGCCTAAAAAGCCGTGTTTTTTTTGAGAAAAAATTTCCCCCCCGCGCGCGTTTAAAGAGCATACGTACCATCCATACATACATACATATAACATATACCCGATTTTGCATTATCCACCCCTAATACTGTCTCGGTCGCTACGCTCGCTCGCCAATAAATAAACATCCCCGATTTTCAATTGTGTTACCACTGTAAGTGTCTCGTTCGCTACGCTCGCTCGCCAATAAATGTATGTATGTATGGATTGTACGTTTGGCCTTTAAACGCGCGAGCGGAGGACTTTTTTCTTAAAAAAACATGGCTTTTTAGGCTTGACTTCAGTTTATTCTGAAACTACAGCATTAACCCTCTCGTTCCTGAATTGTTTGGACGCGCGCGGAAAAATCTAATCGTCGACCGCGGAATATAGTATTACCGTTTTATTTTTTTTACTTGATGCTGGCTGGGAAAACCCATAGCAACCATATATCACTAAATAGACCAAGAGTTGGGATTCCCTTCATTTTTTGATTGAGAAAATTGAATAATATTTAGGCCATCTACTAATACTTCAAAAAAAATTTTTTTCCCAAAAAATTCCACTTTTCCCATCAATAAAAAATAAAATAGAAACAATATTGTTTGATGCATTTTATACCAATATTATATTAGTTCAACAATAAAATATGTTGTTTGTTGTGTGTGGTGCTGATTGTGATTATGTAGGAGACATCTATGAGTGTCCACAAGGAACATATGCCATCGGACGTCGAGCTCCACTACAAAACAATTTCATATACACAAAAACACAGACAACAAAGATATTTGTAATACCAACAACAAATTATTCATGCTCCTATATAATTGCTACTTTATGATGTATTGTATGCGGTTTCATACAGGATTTTTGTTTGGGGAGTGGGGGGGGGGGGCTCCAAGTGTACTTCGCCACACTCATTTTTTGGAACCTACACTACTTTGATGCACATCTTTGCATAAGAGTCTATACTTCACACTGATCAGTGTTCGATCCTATGCATTAAATGGCTCAGTAATGATAGGAACATAATGGGATACAATATCAGACCAAAAATAAATGCTTCCAAAATGTTTATTTCTATTCAACTCCCAAAATTCTAGGTGGGGATCCCACGGCTAGCCTCCCACTGTATGAACCCCTGGTATGTATACTCCACACTGTCCATGAGAGAAACAATCACTGTTGTATTGAGAAAGTGTAATTTGAAAATGAAAAGCAGTACAAGCACACACGTGGAATTCAACTTACCCGGCATGGATGGTGTCACAGACTGAACGATCCCTCCCATAGGATCCGGAACCTCCATACAATACCAAAAAAACACAAGACAACAATGATATTTGTAACATAACAGCTGGCCTCGCTGAATTGCCCCCCCCCTCCCCCGTCATTACTTTTCACTGACATTCTTGTACCATAACCCCCCCCTCCCCCAACCCTAGCTGGACACCCAAATATCAGTAAGTTGAAATGAAATTCAACTTACCCGTCATGGATGATGTCACAGACCGAAAAAGACCACCGAGTTCGTTCTCTCTCAGGTTGGATCCGGAAGTGCCACATACTGTTTGTTCATGGTTGCTCTCTCTCTCTTTCCACAAATGCACGCATGCACGCACACACATACACACACACACACACACACAAGAAAAAAGAAGCTACAGGTGAATACAGATCATAAAAATAAATGTATATTTTATTATACATAAATTGACTGGTGTACACACACACACACACATGAAATTCAACTTACATGGGCATAGTAGCCCCGATTGGAAAAGACCCCCCCCCCCCCCCCCCCGAGTTCGTTCCCTCCCCGGTTAGATCTGGAAGCGCCAGAATAACATTTTAACTCCACGCACACACATATACATCGAGTGTGAAGCTCCACTACAACACCACAAAAACACAGACAACGACAACGACAATAACAATACATATTACAACTTTTGGGATGTTCAGGGGGGGGGGGGAGGGGAGGAGCAGCCACAAATATCAAAGTCTGTGGTCCTTCACACAAAAGATTATGGAATATCAATGGTGTGTGTTGTCATCTTTCTTCCACTCTCCCCCTACCTCATCCACCCGACTCTTGTTCTTCGATTCCCGCCTTCTCCGACCGCGAGGACGTCCAGAACTCGGAGCAGGAGGAGCCACTTCCTCTTCTTCATCACTGGAACCTGCTGCCTATTTGTGTTTCATCATTGGAAGACTCAGGTCCGGTATCCTCTCCTTCATGACTGGAAGACTCTGCTCCTGTCGCCTCATCTGCGTAATCGGGGTCGGTGACTGCATTCACATCTGGTCCTAGTAGTATATGTGGTAAAAAAAATTTTTTTATTTTTTTGAAAATTTGAATTTGTTCAAAAAACCACAAGCCACTTTCAAATCTCAAAACTCAATGAAATATATATATATTATAGCTAAACAGCTTACTCTATCTCAATATAGCTATAAATAAGTCCTTTTCACAACAGAAGCTTGCTATTTTTCAAGAGAAAGACAAGAGAAAGACAAGCTTACCTCGATCATCTTCTTGACTCCCATTTTCAGTATCAGAGTTGACGGGGTCTGGTCCACCAACCCTGATACAGGGCCTCCTATAGCCCTAGGTGTCGTCTCCCTTCTCTCCGCTTGATCCTGAGTCGCTAGAGTCAGCATCAAGCAAGTCTAAAACTTGCACCGCATTGTAACTTGTAGACGCCATCTTCCAAAAAATGACTTTGAAAAATTTTTTTTTTGCATAGTTACCGGGGTCACACGACACACTCACTTTTTCCCTATGATGTAATAAGCAGTACCTAAGACTGTATGTAATAGGGAGGTCCCCAGTTGAACTGGCGATTTTATAAAAAATGGAGAAGACAGTAAGTCAAACCGCAAAGTCTTGGTCGGCAAAGAAGCGGTTGTTTCAATGTGTTATGGAAGGCTACTGAGCTCAAGCAATTTTTTGCTGCTTCTACAAAGCTCTGGAGATAACTGCATCCATAAATGAAGCTGCTGTGAAGAAGATAACTTTTTTTTAAATTCGACGGAGAACCGATGTTTTTTGTTTTGCCGAGGAAGAAATAAACGCAACTGCTGTGAGGTACTGTCGAAGCAGTCCTGGCTGAAAGCTATTTTAGATGCTTCTCCAATGCATTGGGCACCTGTGTATGCAATCTGAAGGTTACAGCTATAAAGTAACTATTTAAAAAAATTCGGAGAAGTCAATCGGTCTTCACCCGCTTCAAAGCGGGATCCGGAACGAAAGGGTTAAGCTGCCAATGTCTGAGGTGAGACAGCTGTGCTGTACTTGCAGGTTTAGAGGGCGGGGCTCATAGAGGCCTGCCGATGAGGAAATGGCCAGGAGTGAGAGTCAAATCATCATCATGCTCCGTAGTTCCCATGGCAACTATAGGTCTGCTGTTGAGGGAAGCGTCGACTTCTATTAGCACTGATTCAAACTCCTCGAAACGCAGATGATCTTCTTCATCAGCCACCTCCCCTGCGATTAGCAAAGTGTCTGAAGGCTGCCAAAAACTCTTCCATCTCTAGGGATGAGCAAACTTCCAGATGGACAGCTTTTGTAGATAGGCAGATAAAGAGGCAGCTGTATGCCATGAACTTGACTGGCTTTCTGGTGTGGCCTTCTCTTCCAGAATGAAGTGACCAGCAAAGTCTGTTCCAACCACTGAGAATGGTGGACTAGGAGAAGTCCTTGCTGACGGAAGCAAGCCCATCTGCTGGGACGTAGGCCTGGCATTGACTTGCTGGCAGGTGGTGCACTTCTTGGACAACTTCTTTAGGAATGCCCTCAGACAAGGAATGAAGAAGGAGTGGCCCAGGATGCTGATGAGGATAGAAGTGGCCAGATGCAATTATTTCTGATGTTTTGTGGTGACCAGCAACCTGGTGAGGTCGCACTCAAAAGGGAGTGAGCTCTCGGGACTTAGAATAAGCTTCAGCTCTAACTCTGCCAGTGACCTTGATGATGTTGGAGGTTTCGTCTTTGGTGGTTTTGTCAAGGTAGATGACCATCCCGGCCAGGCAGTGTGCACCGGGGATGGACTTCCCTTTCTTGAGCCATTGAAAAACTTCTGGAAATGACTGGCGCTGTTGCTGCAGGATGAGAAGTTTTCTGCTGCTTGCTAGCTTTTCAGAAGTGAACCGTCGTAACCAGCTCAGTACCTGGACCAGTGCAGTGTAGCTGCTATACCTAGACCAGAAGTCCCACATCTCCACAGGCAACAATGCTGTAGAAAGCAATGGTGCCTTCACCCATGGCAAAGACCTCAACAGGGGTGTGGCCTTGGTAGCAGGCAAGCTATCGGGTCTTCAGGGCAGCTGAGCCATGTAGGGCCCAACCACCACAGTGAGGAGTTGATGATCTCGGAAACGTTGCAGCCACGACTGGCAAGATCTGCTGGGTTGGAGCTGGAAGGCACATGCTTCCAGAAAATATCTGGCAGGGCTTCTTGGATAGCAGCAACTCGGTTCCTGACGAAAGCCTCAGTGAGGCATTATCCTGAGCCAGCCAATGACAATGTTTGAGTCAGTCCAGGGCTGCACCTTTGACAGTGGGATGTTGAAGATTCTTGCCGAGTAAACGAGCAATGGAGCTCCAACTTCGCGATAGTAGTAGTAACCTTTAGTGGTCTTACTCTGGCCTTTGCCATGACAAAGGCAGTGGAGATAGTGCCATCCTGAAACACACGACGTAGATAGATGACTGCACCATAGGCCACCTCATTGGCATTAGAGATGCCTTGTAGAGAGGTGGAGGCAACCTTAGCAGTAAAATCGAAGTACCTTCTTTGGATGGCATGGTCTGTGATGAGTGCAAGTTCCTTGGTCCAGGAGAGCCAACGTTGAAGAATGTCATCAGTAACCTCATCATCCCAGCCTAACTTCTTCAGCCAAAGTTCCTGGAGAAGAACCTTGGCTATGACTACAAAGGGCACGAACAATCCCAACACATCATAGATTTGAGCAGCAATGGAAGAGATTTGGTGACTGTGCTAGACTGTGGCAGCTTAGGTGTAGAAACGTGTAAACAGTCACAGGAAATATTATTTACTTGCCATCACTTTCTGGTAATACCTTACCTGAAATATTAATTTAATGTGATGGATATATTACCTGGTGCATTTCTTTATATCAATTTCTTACCTGACTTGAACCAATTATTATTCATGAAAATGCATTTTTAACCTTTTTCTGCCCTATTTAAAATAAATTGTTAGATTTATTTTCTCTTTCATTACCTTTTGAAACAATGCGGAATGAAAACAAATAAAGTAGCTGGATGGCATTAGTTTGTGATAGCTGATTAGTCTCTAATTCAGAACATACCTTTCTCAATCAAAGAGGGCAAAGGCAAACTGTGATAAAAAATTTCCGTTGTTGCAGGGGAATCAAACCCAGGATCCCTCCTGGCACTAACCACCAGTGGTTTAGCTACTTTCATGTCTGTATTGTATATGAAGGATATTTTAGAGTAGATATTTTTTTAAAATGATACCTGATGTACTTTTTACTAAAGGAATTCTTACCTGTTGTATTGCTTGTACTATCATCAAAGGAGTGAAAAGCACCCATTTCTTAATTCATTGTTGTGATGAAATTTTAATTTTCTAGAGCATTTGTTGTCAAGTGTGATTGGTACAGGCACTTCTTATAGAGTCAAAGTAACACAACTTAATGTGTTGGTTGCAGCATTAGGTATGATATCCTTGCTAAGTAAAACCACAAAATCAGTAAAATACAATGGCAGCATTAGGCAAGGTAAAATTGCAACTCATCATTTTTAACCAACATAAGGTATGGTATACTTACAACAAGGTAAAACCACAACGTTAGGTACAATTACAACTTAAGTCATCATCATCATTAACTATACCGGGTATCTGCAGCATAAAGATAATATGATATAACATCAGGGGTATCACAGTATTAGGACATTAATTACTGTATTAAGCTATTGAGCTATTGAACACAAATTTTGACTTTCAGTGGATTGATCACTGTTATCTTGTCAAATAAACCAGTTTACTGAGATGATGCAACATCATTCTTTGCTAATGACTTAACATAATTTGTCTAGTTCAGCTACAAATAATGCAATTTAGTTTCTTGCTAAGCTATCAAATATTGCATGTGCACTCTAGCTATTAAATGAAACATATTACTAACTTCAACTTTTCCAGGCTCAGGTCCTAATGGCGCATACAGCAGATATTATGGTCACTGTGTCACTAGCTATCACTTTAAACTCAGCGGATCATAAAGAAGTGAGGGTGATACTCGCCTAATGTTATCGTGCCTTTTTGTATAGACTGCAGGGCGTTTCCAATCCCTGTAGAATTCTTTTAAGGGTTGAACGATCTGCTTGCATTTACTGATTAATATGTAACAGTATTTAATTGGCGCATAATCTTATGAATAATTTTATTAAAATCAAAATCAGTAACGAACTCATAAGAAAAGTTATTCTAGTTTCTTTTAAGTAGCAAAATGATAAAGAAAACCAAAAATTTTTTAATGTTCCAGAAATCATTTTTTAGAATGTATTTTGTCTCCCACATGGCTAGTCTTATGACGCTACAGTGTTATTATAGGCTTATTGTTTAGAGAGGTATAGGGGTGGCAACTTGAGGACATTTATAAATGGAGCAATGCATATACTAATGAAGCTGCACATTATTTTTTTTCAAAAATGTCCAAAAGATGATAGAATGTCACAATTAGATCCTCATTATTGATTTTGTATGAAACTGTTCAGGTGAACTCTTTTTCTAGAATAAAGTCATCACTTGATGCTATATTATTCTGTTCTTGATCCTGTTTAGTGCTATTAATTTATAGTAGTATGGAAACACAGCCACCAATATTCACCACATTCAATGTGCGACTAAGTCCTGAGCAGACTGTCTGCGTATAACTTTAGTATCCAGCTATAGAGATTTCTTAGTTAACTTAACTAAACCTAACCCCATAGTTTTGAAGTATTTTACTTTTGGTAAGAAAAACACAAAACAATGTTGTAATGAATATTAAAGAAGTCAAACTAAATATTGATAATGCCAGCAAATTTGACACAACTAAATCTACCAATAGATTGCATAACAAAAACTAAACATACTTTTATTGTTACCGGTTCACATTGAACAATGCAATTATTAAGTGAAGAGGTAGATCATTAAGAGAAAGGAAACGCACAGCACAACAATATGCCAGTAAATAGAAGAAAGTACACTGCTCTACAAGCATGTGATAAGGAATTTTTCCCAAACATTTGTCTGCAGATTGCTTCTACACGATGAACTGATCCATTTTTCATTATATTTATTCATTTATTCAAGACATTTTAGGATTAATATTTTCATTCCCTCTACAAGAGTAAGCTCACAGTACTGATTAATACATTAATTTTATTAGCATTACAATGTGACCTAATTGATGAACTACTAATAGAAAATGTCAAAAAATCAGAGGTATTCGCGTCTTAAAAGAGCCTCCCATTGGAAAATCTTAGATCCACCCCATGTTGTATTGTGTTTGATAATATTACAAATATTGATGTCTAGTGTGTGTATTCAAATCCCTGACTTTTCACATCACAGGCCATTGAACAAAGTTCAAAATTTTTTTAATTGGTTTATATACAAGAAACAGACTACTATCACAATATTAACTAGTTAAGTTTCGATGTGAATAGCTACTTCAGTATTCTCTCATGAAAAATCGACCATTTCAAATTTGTTGAAATGAACTTGTGATCGTCCCGGTAAAAATAATTTATCTAATTTAACAAAGATAGTCATAGTAAATTTATGAATGATTCATCATTATTATTTTTATTATGACACTAAATTAGAAGACAAGCATAATTATAGTTCAGTAAATCTTTGGCTTGCACTATTTTACATCGTATAAAATACATGAGCCAGAGTTAACTATTTGTCTAATTAATTAGTCAAACTAAAAGGAACAATACAAAATCTATAACCCAGATTAAGTTCAACATTGTAATTGGCATCCTTGCTGGAATAATAATGCTGATTTTCTTTCGAAGGAGAGAATATTTGGTTGTATGATGTTTTGCAAACAGTACTTAACCTCATCTTGATAAAGATTGCTAAATTAGAAGCTGTGTAGCAGCCACTAGTCCAAGACTCAGTTCACACAAGTGGGGAAGACAGAAAGGTGTAATTAAGAACCCAAAATGCTGAATACATCCTCCAGTTTAGAAATCCTGGTGTATTCTGTATTCTTTTTTTCTGCTGAGAAATCTGTCCCTCCTTTAATTCTGTAATGAAGACAATCTGTTTCTTGACAGGCCATCAGTCAGCGTTATAGACATCAGGAATGTGCACAGCTCATGTGATTGCGAAATTACAGTATTACTATGATGAAAGTGAGAGTTCTGCAACCAAATTATTTTGGTGAAATTACGAGTCATGCTTTGGTACACTGCACATGAGTTCACTCTCTCCCCACCCTAACAGGTTGAGGCTCAGTATATTAATCCTTATCCCAGCACTACAAGCTTTTTGAACTTGCTTTAGTTAAGGATATTTCAAAGTCAGAGCATGGAATAGAATAGTCTGAAATGTATCATAGAGTCTCTCATTATGGGCTGTATTTTTGAACACTGATTTTTTAACCCTCACGCTGTGATTTGATTTGGAGGTTACCTACAATTAATCGTTGATTGAAGTACGAACATATGACTATTTGCTACTTCAAATTTGTGTAAGAATTTATAAAGCATTCCATTGAACACAGGCAGGTTCATTGAATAATTCATTTGCAAAGTTATTCTAGTTTGTTCAAGCATATGGCAAAGAAAACCAAAAAAGTTCTGAAGTTCTTAAGTTTACAGAATTGACATTGAAGAATGTATTTCTATTGTTAGTTATTCTGATATTTTTAGGCTTAATTTTTTATGATGTTATAGATGTGTTATCTTGAGAAAAACTTGTTACAAATGACACAATAGATTTATATTTTTTATACAAAGTGTCCAAAACATGATAGAATGATGTACGTTTAGATCATCATTTTTTATCAGGAACTATTCAGATTAATCTTGTTCAAAAATGTTAACTTAATTGTTTATCACTTGGAATGAAAAAATTCTATTATTGAATCTCGTTAGTGCTAGAAATTTCTAGTATTAACAATTTTACACAAAATATTCACCAATTATTCAATCAGTGACTGTAGCCCTGGGCAGACAGTATGCATTTCACTTATATATCTAGCTTTATTTTATTGAAAAAAACAATTTCATTTCTTCACAGTATCTAATAGAGCTACATAAATCATCATTATGATAATAACATTTAACAATACCATATCACATCACAATTATGTAGCCTCACACGAAACTCTACCCCGATGGCCAGAGATACAATCATAGAAATAGACAGAACATTAATTTTCTTTTAGGCTTAATAAATTCTTTTTGCACAATGCTTTTATTTTTTTTTAGTTCTGTGCCAAAATGGCTTTTAGCTATAGAGTGGAAAAGCATCACATCTATAATTTTGTGTATAGCATATCAGGTGTACTTTGGCTCAAAGTTTATAGGTCAAAGACACAGATACGGTAGCTAGTATCTTTGACAACTGCTGGGAACCTGATAGTGTGTGAGGAGGAATTGGCATTAAAAAGATTATAGTGTAAGACATACCAGCCAACCTGCACCTTTTTCATTTTTTTTATTGTCAGGGGACTGGATCATTCACCGACTCCAGTATTTTAATTTTTAATGAGGAGATGATCAATATGTTTACCTCAAGCTGGCGTGAAGATGTCCAAAAGACTAGTTACTACAGTATTGTCAACTACATCCTCTCTGATCTGGTCAACATCATAACAAGGCAAGTGTTCAAACAATTCACAGGGGTTAGAACATACTTTAGCTAGTTACAACAGCATTATCGAAAATTTTGCATAACATTCCAAATCCGGCAAGTGTTCTCATTTCACAAACAATTGAATATCAAAGTTCAAAAATTTTAATTAATATTTTACACAAAATATATCACATAAGAGTCTGATTTTTGTTAGGGGTGGCTATAAACCACATTAGGCATGACAAAGCATGCACCTAAATAAGACAGAAATATAAACAGTGAATAATAGAACAAAGAGCCAAAAAAATTTCATGACGACATGATCTGATTTATCAATAGCCATTGTATTGATTGATACAGACCATATACGAATGATTTACTATTATTATTATTACTGTGACACTAATTCAGAAGATAAGCATAATTATAGTCGAGTAAATCTTTGGTTTGTACTATTTTACATTGTATATAATGCATCGGTTAAGACAACAACATTTTCACAAAGTTTGTTTAAGTAGTTATTATCGTGATTATTTCTCATAATGGCTAAGCTTGTTGACAGAGATGTAGTCAAGGCTAATTCTATGCAATCCAATTGGATTTTTAGTGATAACATTGAAAACTCTTCTTTTCTGTTTTTTAATGAATAGGAAGGCCAATGGCTGTGTTTTGACATAAAACGTGAAAGCTTGATAGCAGTTATAGCAGTTATTAACAAGTCCATCTAATCTCCTAACCCACACAGTGAATACAAATGTAGTTATAATATCCACGTTCTATCAAAATTATAGCCATGATATAAGTCAACATGATAGTAGTGGTAGAGTTCTGAAAGTTATTTTGCTTAGACTAATAACTTTCATGAAATATGGAATATATAAAATGAACTTTAAACCTACAGATAAATTTATTTCATTTTCAGTATTGTTTATTTTAATTGAACTGAAAATTGGATCATCTTGTGATAATTCATTGCATGGACCTATATATTATTCAATTATTTTAAAATGAATAGAATATTCAACAACACTTTACCTTCAATATGTTCATCTTGATTGTAAGATTGGATTTGCTTGATCGGGATGAGCTCGCTTAGAAAGGGATTCGAAATAGAATTTTCTTGTTGTGATAAAGCACAATGATCTGAAAGTGTATTTTAAATCTAATCATTCAAATATTATACAAATTTATTATCTGAATCTCTACTAAGTTTTTTTTGTATTTAAGTGAATGCAGTTAATTGTCAAATTAGTTTTGGTCAATAAAAACTTCTGAATCCTTAATACTGGCAAAGGTATACAAGTATTTAAAGTGTTATACAAGGAAGAATAGTGAATTTAAGCTTAAACATACAGTATTTCTAACTAGATGCTTATGCTAGAGAATTGGCATAGCTAGCCATTATAGATATATATCTGTATCAGGAGATTCAATGGGCCTATATGTATTTCATATAATATAGACAACAATGAGCATCATTATACTTTACAGCTATTTACTTTCAATATTCGATGACCAATGACCAATACATTTTAACAGGTTGAACATTGTGCATGACTGAATCCTTGATTGCATATCACTAGCATTTTGATGCACTTCTTGTTTCAACTGCATACCTGTAACATATATTAATAATATATGTCATGTTGCTAATAATCTATTGCAAAGATTACCTCCAATGTTTTTAATTGAAAAGTCAATCAGCTCTGAAATCACATTACTCGTACTATTAATCTCGAATATTATCCATGCTACTACCCTATTATTAAAATGAATTAAATATGATAATGATTTACCTTCAGTATTGTTGTCATCAATCATATTGTAAGCAACTTCACTCAATAGTAGTTCATCTTCTTTCACTACACCATCATGTTCACCTGTATAATTATCTTCATACAAAAATGAAATGCCACAACAATGTTTACCTTTAATGGTTTCATCAGGAGATTCGATACACTCTGTAATAATTTTTCTTGAATTAAAATTTGAACCATCTTCTTCAGTTATATCACTGCATTCACCTATGTTATTCGTATCTTGAACTAAATCAAATATAGAAGTCTATAGCAGTTTACCTTGAATATCTTCATTGAAAGATTGGATTTGCTCGCTCAAAATTGCCTTTGAATTTTTATCATGTTCTTGAGTTGATACACATTGATCTGTACAGTTATAATTTAAAAAATTGTCAAACCTAATTTCTAGCAAGTTCTCTACTATATTTATAGGCAGAAGTATTTCTATATTTTGCTCTAGTTTACTCAAGTGGATGGATGTAATAAAAGGACAAAAATGCATTTTGGGACCAAAATTTCAAGCAAGTTGTCTTAGAAAGTATTGAAATAGCTGAGTTACTGAAACTTCATTTTGCAAGTACAAACACATTACTCTCATTTTAGCAAACCAGAACTCTCTATGTGTAAGTAAACATTATAATATAATCCTGATCTTAGTTACGATCCCTCACCATTGTCTTGCTTGCTTCTTAATTGTTTAATCGGGATGATCGGGATGAGCTCGCTTAGAAAGGGATTCGAAATAGAATTTTCTTGTTGTGATAAAGCACAATGATCTGAAAGTGTATTTTAAATCTAATCATTCAAATATTATACAAATTTATTATCTGAATCTCTACTAAGTTTTTTTTGTATTTAAGTGAATGCAGTTAATTGTCAAATTAGTTTTGGTCAATAAAAACTTTTGAATCCTTAATACTGGCAAAGGTATACGAGTATTTAAAGTGTTATACAAGGAAGAATAGTGAATTTAAGCTTAAACATACAGTATTTCTAACTAGATGCTTATGCTAGAGAATTGGCATAGCTAGCCATTATAGATATATATCTGTATCAGGAGATTCAATGGGCCTATATGTATTTCATATAATATAGACAACAATGAGCATCATTATACTTTACAGCTATTTACTTTCAATATTCGATGACCAATGACCAATACATTTTAACAGGTTGAACATTGTGCATGACTGAATCCTTGATTGCATATCACTAGCATTTTGATGCACTTCTTGTTTCAACTGCATACCTGTAACATATATTAATAATATATGTCATGTTGTTAATAATCTATTGCAAAGATTACCTCCAATGTTTTTAATTGAAAAGTCAATCAGCTCTGAAATCACATTACTCGTACTATTAATCTCGAATATTATCCATGCTACTACCCTATTATTAAAATGAATTAAATATGATAATGATTTACCTTCAGTATTGTTGTCATCAATCATATTGTAAGCAACTTCACTCAATAGTAGTTCATCTTCTTTCACTACACCATCATGTTCACCTGTATAATTATCTTCATACAAAAATGAAATGCCACAACAATGTTTACCTTTAATGGTTTCATCAGGAGATTCGATACACTCTGTAATAATTTTTCTTGAATTAAAATTTGAACCATCTTCTTCAGTTATATCACTGCATTCACCTATGTTATTCGTATCTTGAACTAAATCAAATATAGAAGTCTATAGCAGTTTACCTTGAATATCTTCATTGAAAGATTGGATTTGCTCGCTCAATATTGCCTTTGAATTTTTATCATGTTCTTGAGTTGATACACATTGATCTGTACAGTTATAATTTAAAAAATTGTCAAACCTAATTTCTAGCAAGTTCTCTACTATATTTATAGGCAGAAGTATTTCTATATTTTGCTCTAGTTTACTCAAGTGGATGGATGTAATAAAAGGACAAAAATGCATTTTGGGACCAAAATTTCAAGCAAGTTGTCTTAGAAAGTACTGAAATAGCTGAGTTACTGAAACTTCATTTTGCAAGTACAAACACATTACTCTCATTTTAGCAAACCAGAACTCTCTATGTGTAAGTAAACATTATAATATAATCCTGATCTTAGTTACGATCCCTCACCATTGTCTTGCTTGCTTCTTAATTGTTTAGGTAACCAGCTGTAGCTAGCTAACAAATAAATTACTATAGGTGGGTAAAGCATTCTTCATATCACTTACTTTTCCCACGGACTGCTTTCCTGAAAATTGTTCTCACAAGTTTATCTCCAATCATTAGACATAAAATGACTGCCATCATCAAAACAGAGCCAAAAGTTGGAGTCTGCAAGGTAAATAGTTTCAAATAGATATAGTTTAAATTAAATACGGAATGCTTACACTAATAGGATCCACAATATTCATCAGTGTCACATTTGATGGTATGGACACATATCTTGTTTGGGAATCAATGGTAACATTCTAGTAAAAATAATTATACAAAAACTTTATATAGCTAAACATATTTAATTAAACACCAATAAAATCACTGTACTGCAAAGGAGGCCCTACCACATTTTTAGTTACTGCAATCATAATTATATCACTTTTTCTAACTGGAATAACAAGAGATTAATCAGACAATTTATGAAATAACTATCATTGTTTTAAAATAATGACACAATTTTTTTAATAATTGAAAATTTCAAGCATTATAACACTGCTTTACAGTCAAGGGTAGACACTATCCAATGCTATCCAATTACCGATAAACATTATTATATATTATTATCACTGCTACAACTTAGTAAGAAACTAAAGACAACTGTTGAGTCCACTTACATCAAATTTCCATAAATGTGGACATCTGTAATACGTATTGAAGTTATTTGCAGGTTCTAACATTCTGTAATACTTGGGATGAGAATAATAGTCTAAATACGTAGAAATTCTTGAAATAATGTTACATTTAATACAATATAGCTATAGCAAGAAAATCTTGTCCTTTATTATTTTATTTTTAAAATACATTTTTTTTTATTAATTATTTAGCTAGCTATATATGAAGATAAAGTTTAGTTAATTCAGACTCTAGAAATGTCAATATTGCCCTATATTATGGCTATTGGAAATATATTTTTTTGTAAATAGAATCAATTCAATACTAATTTCAGAATAGTATTGTTAAACAAACAGTTTCAGAATGTATTTCCTTACCAATATTGCCATCGAGTTTGTCACTAATATTATCCCCAGAATTAGTTATGGGAGTTCCATTGGAGATAAATAGCCAAAGGCAGAGAACTTTTCTCCACCTGTTCACAAACATTCTTACCAACCGCACCAGCATTGCACCGCTTAATTTACAACCACTGTAAATTGATTAGCACTATAGCGTTTCCTTTAGCAAACGCTACTTATGAGTAGCGGCGCATGCTCATTCTCACTTAATTGACTAGTTTTGACGCCTGCCACAGTTGCAGCAGCATTACGGGACACCCACGATCCTGTTCCTAATTTTCTAGCATAGCTAGCTATTTTGTAAAACAATTCGCTAAATAGAAGTGTTTGATAAAGAGCTTTATCATTGTTATTGCTGTTCATTTTGTTGAATTGGTTCGATCGGCTTTAACTAATTTATTTGAATTGTGTGAATGCCTGCAGTATCTCTAACCATAAAACAAAATTCATCATTAATAATGTCAAGATCAAACTTTAAACGCTACAGCTAGGTTGAGCAGTCCTTCGCCCCCACGAGGAGGCTTACACTTCCTGGTGCGTTAGCGTAATTGTGAGACTGTAGCGAGCAATATTCAACTATAGCTATTTGTACATAACAGAACTGATTGCTGAATATCTACACAATTGCTGCCAACTAACTTGCAAACATTCTAAAGTAGCTACTTAAGATTTGCACTTACTTTACTGCCTACCATTCGTTGCTAAAAGTTTTTCACAATATTAGTTTAGCCTATTCCAAAGTCACTAATTGGATTGTGAGAAAACATCATTGATTCGAGTTTTTCACGTGGTAATCTCCCTGATTCTTCTCGTGACAGTTTACATTATTTGTTTGCCAGATGAGAGAAATTAGAGTAGAAAAGTACTGCAATGAAATAAGCAAGATCAAGACCCTGGATGGGAGATGAGATTTTCTTGCTTGTCTGGACCAATGATGACTTTGTAGAAAATTCAATGGTGCTATGCTAACATATAGTGTGGTTTTCAATTCTTTGAACACTCTACATTGATCAGAGTGGTTGATCAGAGTGGTTACCATTATGAGCATGAAGTTTAACAGTGAGAAGTACTGATACAACTAAAAAAGTATTACAATATCAATGCTGTATTATGTACACTTTGATTGTGTTCATGAAATAATAGTTTAGCTACTATTAATACTTATGTGACTGTATAAGGTCATGGTAGCTTATGTGACTGTATAAGGTCATGGTAGCCTCGTGGACCAGACTATTATGGTAATAGCTACATTTATTAATTTTCTCACTTTATTGAAAAAAAAAAGTCACTGATGATGCTGCATAGAGCCAAAAACATTTGAACAATCATTATAGACACTATGGAAGTTAAAATACATATTACTTAGTACAGTTATAATATCTTGCATAGTAAGAATTGATCTTATCATAGCATTGCAAAATTAATAGTAATATTTGATTTTTTTTTTCAGATTCTTACAATTACTAAATATGGTTTTTATTACTAATACAATTGATTACTTACATTTTTTTTTTTACTACTAAAGTAATGATATTTGTTTTGTATTTACAAAACAGATGTTTATAATTATGTCAAATATAAATTATATTTTAAGAATTTAATAGAAATACTTCAAAATAATAATATATTTTTAATTAATATAGCATATCATGGTAGTTACTGTAGTATATTGATCTAGTTATATTGACCATGTTAATTAAAACCCCTTTCGTTCCCAATCCCGCTTTAAAACGGGTGAAGACGATTGGCTTTTCCGAATTTTAAAAAATAATTGCTTTATAGCTAGAACCTTCAGATTGCATACACAGGTGCCGAATGCATTGGAGAAGCATCTAAAATAGGACAGTACCTCACAGCAGTTGCGTTTATTTCTTCCTCGGCAAAACAAAAAACATCGGTTCTCCGTCGAATTTAAAAAAAAGTTATCTTCTTCACAGCAGCTTCATTTATGGATGCAGTTATCTCCAGAGCTTTGTAGAAGCAGCAAAAAATTGCTTGAGCTCAGTAGCCTTCCATAACACATTGAAACAACCGCTTCTTTGCCGACCAAGACTTTGCGGTTTGACTTACTGTCTTCTCCATTTTTTATAAAATCGCCAGTTCAACTGGGGACCTCCCTATTATATACAGTCTTAGGTAATGCTTATTACATCATAGGAAAAAAGTGAGAGTGTCGTGTGACCCAGGTAACTATGCAAAAAAAAGTTTTTTTCAAAGTCATTTTTTGAAAGATGGCGTCACACAGTGCTGTGGAAGTTTTAGACTTACTTGATGCTGACTCTAGCGACTCAGGATCAAGCGGAGAGGAGAAAGACGACATCTACGGCTATAGGAGGCCTGTATCAGGGTTGGTGGACCAGATCCGTCAACTCTGATACTGACAATGGGAGTCAAGAAGATGATCGAGGTAAGCTTGTCTTTCTATTGTCTTTCTCTTGAAAACTAGCAAGCTTCTGTTGTGGAAAGGACTTATTTATAGCTATATTGAGATAGAGAAAGCTGTTTAGCTATAATATATATATATATATTTCATTGAGTTTTGAGATTTGAAAGTGGATTGTGGTTTTTTTAACAATTTCAAATTTTCAAAAAATTAAATTTTTTTTTACCACATGTACTACTAGGACCAGATGTGTATGCAGTCACCGACCGAGTGAAGAGGACCAGATGAGGCAACAGGAGCAGAGTCTTCCAGTGATGAATGCCAAGAGGACGCAGATGAGGCAACAGGAGCAGAGTCTTCCAGTGATGAAGGAGAAGATGCCGGACCTGAGTCTTCCAATGATGAAACAGACGAAGAGGCAGCAGGTTCCAGTGATGAAGAAGAGGAAGTGGCTCCTCCTGCTCTGAGTTCTGGACGTCCTCACGGTCGGAGAAGGCGGGCACCAAAGAAGAAGAGTCGAGTGGATGAGGTAGGGGGTGAGTGTGGAAGAAAGAGGACAACACACCCATTGATACTCCATAATCTTTTGTGTGAAGGACCACATACTTTGATATTTGTGGCTCCCCCTCCCCTGAACATCCCAATAGTTGTAATATGTATTGTGACACAAATATAATTGTTGTCGTTGTCTGTGTTTTTGTGGTGTTGTAGTGGA
>WLWD01004430.1_pt1 | contig 25022 bp, 21 predicted proteins | sample 6712731 | NCBI WGS metagenome assembly WLWD01 (sample SAMN12718690, study PRJNA576275) | sponge metagenome | isolation source: marine sponge | host: Mycale hentscheli | place: New Zealand: South Island, Marlborough, Capsize Point | collected 2014-11-01 | reverse complement strand
AATACGCACTATTCTATCTTTCCAGGTTTTTCATAAATGGGGCATTTATTGCTTCATTCGTGATCTGTGTTAATTGTGAATGAAACCTAACTTTCATTTTTCTTGATGTTTGTTGTGTAGCTTTGTAATCATTATTTTCTACATTATTAACTGAGTAATAGCTTTCTGAATAAGCTGCTAGAATTCAGAGTTGAGCAAGAACTAATACAAGAAATAAATGACTTTGCCAGTGTAATTAAATGTGATTTAAGAATTACAAGCATGTAAATTCTGCAGATTAAGACAAACATTAAAATCTAATTTTTTATAATTTAAATCCAAATATTTTGAATTCATTACACAGTTCTCTTCATTAATTTAATATCACCCAATATAGTTAAATGACTACACCTACCACAATAGGTGTAGCAATGGCACCTAAAGTTTAAATCACCTCCTTTGCACTCATTCACACATTACCATGTACATAAAATAGTGGTGTGCTTGAGCTCATATTTTTGAACTGGCATCTTCTATAAATACTACGAAAAATGATGACAAACCTTTTCATTTCTAAAAAGTGGCCCTGATAATTGTTCAAGCTTCAATCAAGGCCTAAGCCTAAGACATAACTCTCATACACATTCACATCATCATCATCATACATGCACACTATTTCCTGTAGGTCAGGGGCAGCTTCCCATTATATAGCCTAAGGGTTAACATGCCTAAAGGCTGACATGCTCACTACTCCTAACAACATTGTTTTAGTTTCTGTAGTTACCTTAGTATTAGTATCCAAAACTCATTGTACTATCTATCTTGGTACTATAGTGGGTAATTGTTTAGTTGGGATATCAAGGAGGATTCTGAAGGTCAGAGATAACTACTCCCATTCACCTCCTGCCTGACTACCATATCCAAACAAACCCCTACATAATTTGGTCCTTCGAGCCGGATAATAAGAACACTACTTCTACAACATCTTCTAACATTTTCTAACATCTACTTCAAACATCTACTGCTGCTACTATATTATTTATAAAATTACTTCTGCTACATCATCTACTATTCTACTTGAACATTTTAAACTGAACTCTCTTTTACATTGCTTTGTTCCGTGACATGGAAAACAAGAAGAAAATGGCTACTGCCAAGGGTGGTGTAACTAGAGTTCTTGGACTCCTTGAAGAACAGGAGGGCCTGGAACCCAAATAACTAAAATCTCCGCTTCTTGAGAGACTAACAACTCGACTTGACAAGGCAGAAGAATTATATGAGAGTGCCTATGTGACCATAGAAGACCCAACAGAATATGATGAACGTTCCCAGATTGAGTTCTTGACCAATTTTGATGATGCTCGTGCTGGGATTGACCACCTTAAGCTGGTAATCATTAGTTATGGCGTTGGAGAGGATCTTCTTGAGCTCCTAGAGTACTGGGAAAGCTTGGATGAAGACACTTTACGTGCCAGAGTTGTCAGAGACATTGACACTCTACAGGCACAATTTGATCACTTTGTTGAGGTTACCAGACCTAGAAGATTAGCTTCTTCTCCACACATCAAGGAACTGATAAGAGACACTCGACTTCGTATTGACAGACTGAAAGATACTGCTCCAACTACTACTACTCCTACACCTGCACCTTCTGTTAAGGACCTTGGAGTTCCTGAGGGGACCAGGCCAGGTTTAAAGTCTCTAACTCTTCCTATGCCAACGTTCCATGGAGACTTAGCTGATTGGAGGTCATACTGGAAAAGATTCAATGAATATCTAAACAAAATTCTCGGACTCACATCTAGTGAACGACTTTCATACCTCTATGAGAGCTTAAAAGAGCCTTCCGCCAAAGAGATTGTTCAACGTGTTATTTGCTACGGAAAATCATTTGAGACTGCTACTGAGGAGTTAGAAATAAAGTATGACCAACCACGACAGGTTTACTTGGGTGTCACTCACACACTCTCTTCAATGCCTAATACAACATATGACTCTAAATCTTTCTACAACACTGCTGACACACTAGTCAGTATGATGCATGCCATCTCAACATATGGGGATGGTTCTGCTTCTCAGTTACTTACCGCCTTTGCTGAGAATACTATGGACGACCACTCCAAACTGGAATGGAAACGCCACATTAAAGACTCTTCCATAATTCCACCTTCAGAAGAGATGGTAAAATTTCTGCGTCACCATGCTACACTTCTTGGAGAGAAAGTTACTGACAGATATCCATTCACTACTTCTATCAAACCAGCTTCTGGGAAAAGCCTTCCCTTCAAGTCTCATCCTCCTTTTAAGGAGAAGAGTAAGAATGTATCACTCCTTTCTTCTAATGCCAGTTATTCCTGCAAGCTGTGCAATGAAAAAGAACACCCGTTGTTTCTTTGTGGGAAGTTTAAGACCATGGATGTTCCTGCCAGGAGAAAATTCATGTCAAGTTCTCCATATTGCTTTAACTGCTTGGTACCCGGACATAATGCTAAACAATGCCACAGCAAGAAAACATGCAAAGATTGTGGAAGCAAGCACCATTCGTTACTTCACTTGGAAGAGGTACCAAAGACTCAAGCCTCAATGAGCACAACAACATCCAACATCCAACCTGCACAACCTTCATCAGTTTCAGAGACGTCACTTTCCTTACCTGTTCCTAGACCTACAACAATTTTGTGGATATGTCAAGCCAAAGTGGAGCAGGAAGGACTTGCTCACGTGGTAAGAGGAATCTTAGATCCAGGATCCACTGTTTCCTTTATCACAGATAGACTGGTGAAGACTATGAAACTCAAGACTTCTCCACTGATGTAGAGATTGGAGATAGTCGACAGTCCATCTAGCCCAAAAGTCAGAGGCAGCTCAATCCATTCTCAAATCTTTCTATGTGGATGATTTCCTTTCAGGTGCTGACTCTTTTGAAGATGCTTCCAAGCTCAGACAGTATTTAAACCTACTTCTAGAGAGAGGGAGAATGACATTACGCAAGTGGAGATCCAATTCTCCTGCCCTTCGAGACACTATTCCTGAGAATCTGCTAGAGAAGGAGAATGTGCATAATCAAGGCTCCTTCTGAGTGACATAAAACACTTGGTATTTACTGGAACACAACAACAGATACTCTCCATGTAGCCACACCTACACTTCACCCTGATGACTCTCCCACAAAGAGACAGGTGTTGTCTGACATAGCTAGAACATTTGATATTCTCGGCTGGTTCACTCCAACTACTATTCAATTAAAAATTTTGTTGCAGAGGACTTGGATGCTGGGTCTTGAGTGGGATCATGTCTTACCTGACGACCTAGTCAGCATTTGGCGACAGTGGCGGGAGGAGTTACCTTTGGTAACAAATCATCCAATCTCCAGGAAATATTTCAACCCCGAGAAGAAGATACACTCTCTACAGTTACATGGCTTTTGTGATGCTTCACAACTGGCCATCGCTGCAGTTGTATATGTTCGAGCACTTTACACTGACACCACTATTTCCGTGACCCTTGTGGTCGCAAAGTCTCGAGTAGCTCCGGTCAAGCCCATGACTATACCCAAGCTAGAATTATCATCTGCAGTTCTACTATCAAAACTTCTACATACTGTCATGGCCGAACTTTCCATCAACATCGCTGATGTGTTTGCTTGGAGTGATTCCACCATTGCTTTGGGTTGGATTTGCACTCCTCCTACTCGTTTGAAAACATGTGTGGCCAACAGAGTGGTGGAACTGACTGACAGGATACCTCCTGTGAACTGGAAGCATGTTCCTACTTCATCAAACCCTGCAGATATTGCCTCTCGAGGAATCGCAGCCAGAGAACTCATTCAATTTTAACTTTGGTGGCATGGGCCAGATTGGCTGCACCAGGCCCCCAACCACTGGCCTATACAGGATGCAGGGGTCAGGACCTCAACTTTGTCAACATTGAAGTCATTTGTTCTGACTATTCGAACTGAGCCTCCAGTGACAGAACACATTATCAACAGGTTCTCGTCTTTCCAGACTTGTGTTAATGTTATTGCTTGGCTGTACAGGTTTACAGATAATTCCAGCAGGAATAAAGAGTCCAGATTATTGCCATCTTCCTTAACTCTAGAGGAGGTTGAACATGCTGAGGTCATTCTCCTGAAGAGACATCAGTGTGTATACTTCCCCAAAGACATCACAGCCATCTCAGCTGGAGCTACTGTCTCCACTTCCAGTCAACTCCATCCACTCCATCCTTTCATGGACAAAACTGGTCTTATTTGTGTGGGTGGGCGATTGTCCAATTCCAAACTCTCCTACCAACAAATGCATCCTATTATTCTATGTAGGAAATCACACCTTACACTCATATTAGTGAGACAGCTACATCTTGCCAACTCTCATGCTGGGCCTACCTTGCTGCTGGGACTCCTAAGTCGACAATATTATGTTTCAGGAGCTTGAAGGCTAGTAAGGAAGATTTCTAGGGATTGCATTACTTGTCAACGTGAGTATGCCAAGACAACAGCACAGCAGATGGGAGACCTCCCACAAAGCCGAGTAAGGCCTTCTACACCATTTGCTAGGACAGGCACTGATTTTGCTGGACCTCTGATATTGAGAAAGGGTCATACTCGTAAACCAGTTTATGTGAAAGCTTATGTTTGCCTGTTCATATGTTTTTCTACTAGGGCAATTCACTTGGAATTGGTGTCTGACCTGAGCACCGAAGCATTTCTTGCAGCCTTCAGGAGGTTTGCTGCCCGACGTGGATGTCCTGAAGAAGTTCACTCTGACAATGGTTCCAACTACATAGGAGCTAACCATGAGCTTGAGCACATGTACAATCTACTCACTAAAGAAACAAGCTCCAAACTCATTTGCAGGTATTTCAACAATTCTCGGATTAAGTGGTCATTTATTCCAGGAAAGGCACCTCATTTTGGAGGTCTCTGGAAAGCTGGTATCAAGTCTGCCAAGTCTCTACTGCGGAAGACAGTCGGGAGCCATTCCCTCACCTTTGAAGAATGTTCAACCATACTAGCTGATATCGAAGCCACCTTGAACAGCAGACCACTCTGTCCTCTTGATTCTCAACCAGAAGATGGAGTAGATGTGCTCACTCCAGGACATTTCTTGATTGGAAAGCCTCTCAAACCACTTCCCCAATCATCATCTCAACAGATCCCTCTGACTGCACGAAGGAGATGGAATCTCTGTCAGAAACTTGCTGCTGACTTTTGGGCTAGATGGACTGTCGACTATCTCCAATCTCTACAACGGAGACAGAAATGGACAAACAAGTCCAATAACCTCCAGTGTGGTCAGGTTGTCTTGATCAAAGACCAAGAGCTGTTTGTCAGGACATGGCCACTAGGAGTGATCACTGAACTACATCTAGGACGAGATGGATTAGTGAGGGCTGTTACCGTACGGACATCAAAAGGAGTTTATCGTCGACCAGTTACACGAATAGTTCTGCTTTTCAATCCAGAAGTAGACACAAGCCATCTTCTGCCCGGGGAGAATGTTCAAGCTTCAATCAAGGCCTAAGCCTAAGACATAACTCTCATACACATTCATATCATCATCATCATACATGCACTATTTCCTGTAGGTCAGGGGCAGCTGCCCATTATATAGCCTAAGGGTTAACATGCCTAAAGGCTGACATGCTCACTACTCCTAACAACATTGTTTTAGTTTCTGTAGTTACCTTATAGTATTAGTATCTAAAACTCATTGTACTATCTATCTTGGTACTATAGTGGGTAATTGTTTAGTTGGGATATCAAGGAGGATTCTGAAGGTCAGAGATAACTACTCCCATTCACCTCCTGCCTGACTACCATTTATCCAAACAAACCCCTACAATAATTTAACAACTCGTGTAACTAATGTTGTTGTTTTTAATTATGTGATGTTATTCTGGTACAATTTCATGTTATTGAATAAAAATATTAATTGTGTATGTGCGTTTATGAAAAAATAGATCACAAGTTTTCATTTAACTTACTACATCTGAAGCTTCTGAAAACTTTAAACTGTCTATACTTTCCACTGCCATCCATCGCACTGGAAGCTTTTCTGGTGTTTCATCGATTAATTTGAAGTAATTTTTATGTTCAGAAATAGTCACTGAGAGGCCAAAGTCCGCCACTTTAATGTTGCCATTTAAATCTACCCTACAAAGTGGAATAATACCATAACATACTTATTGAAGACTGGCCCTCATAGCTTTAGCTTCAGTTTATACATTATATATATTATAAATTCATGTATAAATTTAATTATTTAGTTAGTTATTTAGTCATTCCACCAGTAGGTTTGATATTTTTAATTATCAACATATATATAAAAAAGAACAGCTTCTTATTAAGTCCATGTGAAACTTACAATAGGTACTTTACTGCTACAATGAGTTGCAGCTTCCATAATAATAACTGCATGCCTATTTGTAATTATACGTTACTGTTGTAGCTGACTTGGCCTTCCAGCCTCATTATTAACTTACATACAGTTTCTTGCTGCCAAATCACGATGGATAATTCTCTCACTGCTCAAGTACGACATTCCTTGTACTATTTGCAGGCACATCTGCAGCAACTTCCATGTAGCTACTTCCTATTTATTTGCAGAAACAGAACGGAACAATGCATTATAAAATGAATACAATGGTTTGCAGTACATTCAAATGTTCTGACATTATAATTAAATCTACAAACCGTACTTGCCCTATCTGTTCAATTGTTTGACTAGTATGCAGTAACATCTCATTAAAACAAAATGAAGTTCGCTTTGCCGTAACTTATTCTACTATGGATGTCTATCAGGGCTGACTTGTGAAGATTGGAAAATGCAATAGTCAATTATTATTCCTAATTAGAGCAAGATTTGTGCTGTCAAATTCAAATATCAAAGTATTCTATAACATAAGCGTACCACATCGGCTTTCTTTCCTTCAATATTAACCGGTAAGAAGTATTTCTTTTTGTTTTCGCTTCTTTTCAAGTAGTGATCAAGACTTCCATTCCACATGAATGGCATGACGATGCACGGGGAGAAATGATTGTCCACACTAGCACCAATCAGGCCCAGAATGCTCGGGTGTGAAATATGAGTCATTTGTATGATTTCTTCAACAGCCATTCTAACTTCAAAGGTACCTGAAATAGCTGGTGAAATGGTTTATAATACAGCAACTAATAATAATAGCAATATTCAGTCATTCTCGGCTTAAATAATTATAATAATAGCAATTTTTTTCTCATTCGAACAGCATCTTGCTTAAAACTTAACTTAGGACTAAGTTTTAAGTAACATAATAAATGGCTGTTAGAATGAGAATATATTTGCCATTGATAGCAATATTGTTTGGTCTTTTACTTACTAAGCTACTATGGAATGATCTATAGTTATATTGCATCAATAAACAAGAAGGATATAGAGAGATCTCACTTGCACTGTCAGTCTAAATGTGTGGTAATTCATAATTTGATTTCCTTGTGAAGCCTTCCATAATGCAGTGGTATGGTCAATCCTTACGATATTGCCATTTACTTAATCAAGGAAAATATGTAAACAATCTCTAGAATCATACACAAAGTGAATAATTATCCCAGGGTCATCCAGGCACTTAGAGCCTGTAATATCTGCTTGCTCTGATGTACTAGTGAGGAGATTGACTTAGTTGTAGTATTTTTCAACATTTTACTGGAAGTTAATAAGGATAGTTGACGTAAGCAATGTTTAGGTTTTCAATGTGGAATGCTTCTGTACAAATGGCTAGACTACCATTTTGGTTAGGGCACATGTGGCACTCTGAGCATTCAGAAATGCAACTGCAATTAATATCACTATAATTAAAATGTAATCAAATATTATAGAGCCATATCCATTATACTGATAAAGGATAAATCCGTTTTTGTGACTACTGTTTCAGCCTTGCTAAGTAATGTTCTAAAGGAAGCAATGTAATTAGGTAATGGAACAAGAAAGAAAAGATTTCTAACAACAGAATATAAAAACATTTGAAACTTTTACTTACATGTAGATTAAATAAACTCAATCCTTACCTTTTAATACTTTCACAGCTACAAATTGGTTTCTGTATCTGGCCTTGTACACTGTACAAAATTCTCCTAAGATATAATATTTATTAGTTTTTATAATGACACTGGAGTTTACTCTATTTTTCCAAGTATAAAAGTAATGTTTTGTTAAGACTAAATACTCTTGTAAAGGTAATATGTTTCCGAGATTATATATATCACATTAACATAATATGGCTGTCAGAATGAGAAAATATTGGCTGCTGATAGCAAAATTAATTGCTTTGTTTTTTTACTTACTTAGGTACTATGGAATGATCTATAGTCATAGTGCATCCATAAACTCAATGGATATAGAAAGTTCACTCAGTCTAAATGTGTGGTATTTATTAATCATAATTCAGCTGTAGTTTACTAAAATAGTAAAATCAATAAACCCACTCACCCTCTCCAACTATTTTGCGGTCAAACTTCAAGTGATGGAAAGGAATTTTGAGCTCCTTGGGAAGCTGAACTAGTTTAATCATGGAACCAGCATACGTTAAGCTTGGTCTCTTCATTTCATTGACGGCTGTAGCTTGATTAAACTTACAGTCTAGAAAAACCAGCTTGTTCCTATTTCTGACTTTGATCCCCCTTCGAACTGCTCCCAGAATTGCTACGACTACAACGCAAACAATGAGCAAAGCTCCTATCACACCACTCGTGACACCGATTGTCAATATCCTGGAGTCATTCACTGTAGCAGTAGAAGATAGTCCAGGGTTTTTTATTGTTGATGAAGTTAAAGCTACTGTATAAACACAGTAATGATAAAACTTCAACTACATATTTGCTTAAATTTTTTGAATTTTTATTATGGGTAAATTTATATCTTTTAATATTTCCTTAGGTGTACACTAAAAAAAAAAACACTATAAAGTAAAAAAAAATTCACTAACCCTATTTTCAATTACGTATTGTCATAATATCAATGAAATTGGGAGCCAAGTTTGATTACAAATTAGTTATATAAAATGGTCAATATGTAATGAAGTGCTTGAGCACAAATGGCGAGCGAGCCTAACACTACACTATTGTTAAAAGTTTGATTTTAACTCTAACACTCAAGAAAGGGGATTCATTGCCGTAGTAATTCACTTCCCGCAACTCTTTGAATTAAGCAATAAAAAACAAGTCACATTATTTTTTTTGATATTCTTTAGCTAAGTAGCAGTTGTAAGGCATAATACTTTCACACAACTGAACAAACCTACACAAGACTCACCTTCATGAGTAGTCTAGTGGTCAATGAATTTTCAATTAAATACTGTTGCATAGGGCTATAACTAAGACAAATAGCGTATTAACTTACCACCGCCACTAACTCGAATAGAAATGGAACTCCGGTAAGTTTTTGAGCTTTAACTGCACCCGCCAAAAAGAATTAAAAATAGAAACAATTCAATTTCTAAGGTGACACATGTAATGATCGATGAATAGGAAGAATTTGTCTAGAGAAATTTGGGACAGGGTCAAGAACAGTGCTAACACAAATGTACGGGAGGGTCAAAGTATAACATGACATACATATGTCCGCACATATATAAACAAATATCCCTAATTTCCAATTGTGTTGCCCTGAGAGTGTCTTGCTCGCTCTGCTTACTCGCAATGGCACAATCTCTCACCTTCCCCCCAAAACCCATCTTCCTAAAAAATGGCAGAAATGTCATTAAAAAAAAATTATATATATATAATATGTATATATAAATATATATATAATATAGATAATGTTCACTGTGGTTTTTTTGTAGTGCAAGTGTTGAATATACTTGTTACTACATGTAGTTTACTATGTTTATGGTAGATACCACAAGTGTGACACTTTTTGTAGTAATTTGAAGAACATTAATCATTCCACATAGTGTGTTTAATCTCACACATAATAAGATACTTTGAAGGGGAATTTTGAGAATAACATTAAGATAATATTGAGGGTTTGTCTGAGTCCTATTTACAGCCTCCCTCACCTAAGTCATTGTTATGGTGGGACAGGGAAAGTGGTGGAGTTTTATATGCCAATACTGCCTTACTGATATATTGACTAATCATGTAGGCTATGTGGAAACAATATTACAATACTTCATCAGGAAGAGATTGTGGTACTTTGTATCAATTGAGGAACTTAATCTACAGGCGTAATGTTATTAAGAAACCAATGGATAACCTTGATGCATGTGAGGATTTTATTGTTCTTGTAACAGGAGCTCATATTTTGTCAGCTGCAATGACAATATTTAATATGAATAGCGTTGATGATCGCCCAAGTACAGTAGAACCTCTCTTATCCAGGCACCTTGGTTTCAAGGGGTTCCCATACCTCAGATTTGCCCATATCTCAGAATGAATTCAAAATAGTGCTGCCAGCTGAACTGCTTATCCAAAAGCAGCTGTCAAATTTGCTAGTTGGGATACTTTACCTAACCACAAGGTACATAGCAGCTGCCTGGTAGAGGGAGGTGCCCGTAACTTGGGAGTCCGGATAAGGAAGGTTCTACTGTATGATGTTTTCCCTCAATAAATCTGAAGACCTTACTGCAGATCAACAATAGTTCTTCTTGCTATTGCACAACTTGTGGATACATATGTTGATACTAACATTCCAAGTGCAAATTCCTCACCTGTAGAGCCACCTCAGGATGGAGTACATGCACATGCATGTGGTATGCTATCAAGTGGACTTTTATTACTATAGTTTAAAGATGCAATATGGGAAGGTGATGGTAATGGCATTATACGATGCTGGCGCTACATGCTGATGATTTATAAAGCAACTGGTCGCACAACTTATTCCACTGAAGCATTAAATACTCTCCTGCAGTTGAGATAGTTTTTCTCACCACGAATGGCTGCCTAGTTGAAATGGAATCGTACATTTAATGTACATGGTCGAGAGGCTAAAAATATTCCAGCAGATGATCTTAGCAGGAATGGGTTCAAATATTACAGAGGAGTTGATTTTGAGTGTATCACATGCGCTGAAGCAACTGACCACAATATTGTCTAGTTTGGACCTGCATAATGGAGTGTCTCAGGAATCAGCTGCCCATACAGTAAAATCGAACACAACTGACCTAAAATAACTTTTAGAGCAATCGTTCAACATAACTAAAGTTTTTACAATAATTCCTCACTGCTCGCATAAGCAATTCACCACAGAGAGCTCCAACATAATTCTTAAAATTATATACTGAAATTAAACTTAGGATAGAAGAACGTGCAAGAAGTTTACTGACCTATCATTCAGTTACACTTTAATTATTTCATATTTTATTATATTACACATACAACCACAAACACATTGATCATTTAAGATTCATTATGTTAATTTTATCTATCAGTCTGTACAAGTGCATTTCAGTTCACATAAGACACAACAAAATTTTAATTACATTACATTCATTATATTAACTTATTCTATACTATATTCTTTATAACTGAATTTCAGTTCACACAAAATGTATTTACTGTAATCCATGATTGAGAATCATTCATTATGTTAATTTATTCTATATTACATTCTTTACAAGTGCATTTCAATTCACACAAGCAACCCCAAAATTTAATGACTATATTACACGATCAAGATTCATTAATTATGTTAATTTATTCTATATTATATTCTTGGTAAGTGTATTTCAGTTCACACAAAAACTGAATTACTTTAATAATTATTTGATTGAGATATTAATTATGTTAATGTATTTCTTATTACATTCTTTACAAATGCATTTCACAGTAAGTACACATTAGAGCTTGATGAGAAGAATATAAACTCGTGTCGTCATCAAAGTCTTCAAACAGAATCTCTCGTCTGCATTTGGTTGTGTTCCGACAATAATCCTTCATTTGTTCTGACACATGCAACCCTATACTTGTTATTATATAGAATAGCTTTGGTATGTAATCCATTCCATCCACCTCTTCCAGTTTCCTGAATGTATGCCTCAATGTCACTGGGTGGACCCCATTGAATTATTCTTTGGACTTTATAACAGTTCAGACTCATACCAAAAGCAATTGTGGCTATAACAAGTCGAAGAGTACTTTTTTCCTTAGTAAATTCAAATGGTGCTTTGGATGATCTGGAGCATCAGGTGGTTCAGTTGATAGTTCAGCCATTCTGTCCTTCATAAATAAATAACATAGGTGCCAACTGTCCCAGATCATCAGGGGACAGTCCCAGATTTGTCACTGTGTCATGGGGAAAGTGCACAGTAGCTCTGCAGGCTAGTGAAGTAGTAGGCCTTTGGGTATTTACTTACAGCTGTGCTAGCCAGCTGGCTGTCTAGACCTAATCAAAGCTACTAGTAACCACACTAACTATAAAAATGCCACAAGTAAAAGGCTAAAGCTAGCTGCTACAGCAAAATTGCTGTAGCTCGGTTTATTTGCATGTGCCTGATGTATTGTAATGTTAAACTTTTGCATAGATGATGTCCTTAAAAATTATGTCATTGTTGATGTGTTATTTGGGTGTGGCCAAGGTGTGGTTTATGTCCCTGAATTAGATTCTGGAAAGTTAGCACCTATGAAAAACAGGGGGGAAACATCATCAAAAATCAAACAAAAAAAACAGTACTCTATCAATTTGCAGTTCGCTGCTGTAACAGTTGTTCAGCGATAACTGAGAAGGTTTCTTCTAATGTTCCAGGTCATTTATGGACGATGTACTTTATATTTGGTTTATTTGGAGATTCAGATACGATTAAAGGCTTATGCATCCCCAAAACATTGCAAATAGCTTTCCTGGTTTTCTTAGTGGCAGTAGCTGTTAGTGCCATACTGTGGACATGATCAGGAATTAAACGTCTCACTTCACCCAAGTTTGAGAACTCTTTACGAAACTCTGTACCCCTTAAGAATAAGTATAAAGAAAAGTACAATTTACTGAGAATATCAATGATGTAGTTTGAATGAACATATACAAAGTCATTTCAATTGCTTACCAATGTTTTACACAGTAGGCTTCATCCACAATATATCCATCAAGTTGCTCTTGGAACACTTTTGAGTGTAGCACATCTCACCAGTCTAATTCTGTCAGTAAGCATTCTGGACTGAAAAATAAAACTTGAAATTTTCCATCCTTTATCTCTTCAATAACAGGGGCAAGAGCACTTCCAACATACACAGCTTTTACACCTTTTATATGCAAAATATCTACTTGATCTTGCATGACAGCAATTATTGGACTAACTACTAGTACCATTGAGTCACACCTTCCTCGAATAAAATTGAAGATATAAGGCAAAATCGTATAACAAAGTGATTTTCCTGACCCAGTAGGAAGACTGACAAAAACATCTTTGCCCTTCAGGAATTCCCTTATTGCCAGCTCCTGTCCCTCTCTCAACCTAGTATAACCAAGCAGCTTTGAAGCCTCACTAATCGCTCTGGAAACTAACTCATAACAACTTGCTTTCTGCACTATACCGCCGTACAACAAATGGAATTACAACCGACTGACTTTTATGCACGCGCAATAAAATACGTCAGTCACCTACCAATTTACCCTCAGAAATGCGTGGGAAACATTCCTCAATGTCACGGTAAAGTGTCCAGAGTCACCAGACTCTCATTTCTTTTCCACGCCGCTTGCGTGCGCGCCTCCAGAGAGTTTGGCCCGCGAGACTACTGAGTAGCTATATCTTAATTTGTAATCTGCAAGTTTAAACTCCCTCTGAGTAGCTAAATCATATCTCACTTTTATTCGTTATAGTAAATAAACCGATTGGAAATCCTATTTTAATAGATTGCTAAGGCCAGTCAACGTTAATTTGAAATATCACAGGAAAAGTATATTGCCTCAGAATTTAGAATGGTATCATATCTTATTGAGATAATACCGCAACTGTCAATTAATTAGAAAGCATATATGGTACCTAATCTAAAGTAGTTGACATTGTTTAAACTTTTTGAAGATATTGAGTCTATAAATGTTCTAGTTAACTCACTAATACAGTTCACTCCAGCATCTTCAGTATGAACACAGTTATGCTGTCCAATTGCCTGAGTGTTGCAATTAACAAGTCTGGCCTCATCTCCACTACACTGAACATTATCCAGCCATATGGAACCAGTTCCATCGGTAAACCCAGAAGTTATAGCAGTTGCACCTAAAGTTAGAAAAAGCCTGAATAGTATTTAAAATTTCACATCTAATTATTTAGTGTTCGTAGAAAAAAATACTGTGCTATCAATAGAAACTAATGCTACATTATTTGTTCACATTGTAATATATATTTATAATCATATACATAAACTAGGACCTCAGTATAACGGAACTCACTTATCCGGATGACTCGGTATAATGAACTGTGCAAGTTGCAAAATGTTTACGCTTGCGCACAAACCACACTGCAAAAGTAGCTGAATTGCTCTCACCAGTCTCTATTGCTGGCACAAACCCAATGCAAAAGCAGCTGTTTTACTGCCACTGGTCTCCATTGCTGGCATGTACAATTTGAAGTAAAAATTTTAATTAACCTCAATGAACCTCAGTATAACTAACATTTCACTATAACTTAGACCATGTGGTCCCAAATTGTTCGGTATACTGAGGTCCTACTTTATTTGTAATTTACACAAATTTAAGAGCAATTAATCATTTTTGCCAGTAATAATACAAACTTTGATATAATCAATTTCTTATTTTTAATCAAACCTTATAATCATAACGCTTATGAATTTATCTAAGTAACTACAATTACTTGAGGTTTTTACAGTGTTTTCATTAGTAACAATTATTTTATGCTAGAATTCAGTAATAAATTTGTTTACATATCGCAACATTTTTTTGAAAACTATTAACTTTTCTTAAATGTTAACATATGGGTTAGAAGTATCTAATATTTTACTTTTATATATTAACTTGTGTATACATTTTCTACCTCCAAAACTAATATTTAGCTGTTGACAAACTACTTGAGCATCAACATCATCCCATGAGTTATCACAGACAGTGCCCCATTCATTGTTTTTGCAAATCTCAACACGACCACTGGTTGCTGTTCCTCCTTGTAGTCTAATGTCTCCTTGGGTACATAATTCTAAAAAGGTCCACATAAAAAAGAAAACAGAATAGGGGGCTTAATGAATAATTTATTATTATTATTAAAATCAAAAATCTATAATTATTTGTGAAATTTATTATTATTAACAGGGGCTAATATTCTCTAACCCAAAAATACTTGTAGATGAATAATTTATATGCTATGTGAAGCTATGTAATACCTCCATTTCAGATAGATACATCAAGTTACAGTATTTTTTGACTATGTCAAACTTGATACTACTTATCACTAGACATTGCACTAACTCATTTAAAGATGTAGCAATGCACTTAAAATCATTATTTTCTTTACATTTTTAGTCAGAAAATTTTATACACTTTCTGCCTATGACTTCAGCAGAATTAAAAGAAAACTTACCCATACTCGTGCAAATGGCTCTAGCATCTTCTTGATGAAAGCAGTTGTGAACTCCAATTGTGTTAGCAGTGCAGCTGATGAGGCTGCTCTCATTCCCAATACACTGGACATCATCCAGCAAAATAGGGCCAGTGCCATCAGTGAATACTGAGAATATGGCAAAAGCTCCTAAAAGAACATATCATTTTTTATGAATACCATATTATGATAACAATGTGCCAACTAAATTTCAATTTATGGTTTATATTATTAAATAAAACTAGTCACTACATGAAGATACAAGCCTAATAGTTTCTAAGTAAATATCGTAGACAGAGTAGTTCAAATACATTCGGAGTCAGATAATACTTGCATTATTTCTTTTAGCACTTGATCACACATGCGCCTAAAATATTAATGAGAATCGCAAATTGTGATCTAAAAAATTATTGATTATGTACATGTACTAGTAGTAATTTGGATAAGTTTTGATGCTTGAGATATCCTTATATGCACAGCATTTAGTTCCACAGAAATATCTGTTACCTTTTAATGTGCTAGATAATGTCATTTGTGGTAAATGCTTTTAGCTCACTCAGGTAAATCCTCCTTTCTTCTCAATAAAAAATAATTTATTATTATTAGGAATTCAATCTGAAAAAAATTACCATCATGTCTAGACTATATTCAATACTTTCATGGCTTATTCATAGTGTATATTTTCCCAATATAAACCCAATACAATTTTAATTATACTGTTAGCAGTTGTTGGTGTAACATATCCGCTAACAAACGGATATGTACTTATGGGTTCAGAGAGCACATATTTAAACAAGATTACCAACCAAATAGTTCTGCAAAATCTAAACATGTACATATAGCATTTATTTCTAAGTTACTAGTGTCACATAATATATCATACTGTATAATATACGTTTATATTGATTTTTTACCTTGAGAGCTAAAACCCAATTGTCTGCAGGCCACTTGAGCATCCCTATTATCCCACAAGTCATCACAAACTGTACCCCAGACGTTGTTGTGGCAAATCTCAACACGCCCACTACTTGAGCTTCCTCCAGCAAGTCTAATGTCTCCTTGGGTGCAAGTTGCTATGGCTATTACACAAGATACATAAGTAATAAATGGATAAAAAAAAAAGAATTATTATTAGTAAACCAATCACATAAAAATCAACAACAATAGTAATTGTTCAAGCCGAATGAGGAAAGAAGTCCTACACAAACTATTTCATTTAGTCCTACACAAACTATTTCATTTTAGTCTTTACCTTTGCACTTGCGCCTTGTACTCAGCGTTAAACGTCGATGTTCGGCGATCGTCGATGTTCAAGTCCGTTTATCGTTTTAATGTTTCTTAGTTACTTTTTTGGTCATTCTAGTAATTATATCTTTGTGATCAGTAACACGCTGTATTACATGAATTATTCTTTATTACTTTAATTAATAACCATACTTGGTGAACTATTCTCTCCTTGGCATTCTACCGCCGCTACATAATTTGGTCCTTCGATCAGTCCAATACTTCGGTTCTACCTCTCCAATACTTTGAAATTTCTTCTCCAATACTTTTGGAACTACCACTCTGATACTTCGAAATACTACACTTTTCTAAAGTTTGTATAGTTACCTAGCCCATTTGTTGCAGTTGTCATGGACTACAAACGTGCTATAGCTTCCGCTAAGGGTAACGTCACCAAAGTCGCACTTCTCGTCAAACAGCAAGAATCCTTAGATCCTAAAACTCTACTGTCTCCATCTTTGGATTGTCTTCTGGTTCGTCTCACGAATGCAGAGGACCCCATGTCTGGATGTAAACCATTTTAAGGTGGCCAGGAAATCTTCTCTGGACAAGGAAGCACAAACATCAAGATGAACACATTTCGTGAACATACAAGCAAATAAGACATAATAGCAGTTGATCAACACAGGCTACCTGGTGTAACCCTGTCTTAGGGTGAAGGGGCCGGCAAAATCTATTCCAAAGGGTGGTGCTGGAGTTGTTCTTCTGCTAGGTAGGAGGCCTATGTATCGTCAAGGTCTGTCCGTAGGCTCGTTGACAGTTGGTGCAGGATCTGGAGATCTTCTTGAGGGTGTTGCACAGTTCCGGAATACAGTAGGTGTGACCCAGGATGGAGGCGAATGTGAAGATGCCTGGATGGAGTGTCTTGAGTAGGATAAAGGTAAGTCGAGATTTCGTTGAGAGCAGAATGAGGTGGAAAGGCTGTGATTCATCTGTCTTTTTTCTGACTCCACTGGTGACCAGGAGTAGGCCATCTTGGGAGATGTCCAGTATGTAGTTTCTGAGACTTTGTCCTCGTGGGAGTGGCTTCCCCTGCTGAATAAGCGAGAAAACAACAGCAAGGGACTCCCATTGAGACAACTTGAGGATTGTTGTCTTGGCTCGTCGTGTCTCTGACGATTGGAGAACTGGTAGGACACAACGTTTTGTCTTGTTTTTCTGGGCGTTGTGGAGAAATCGGAGATCCAAACCATTGCCCTTGTCATGCAGTGGAATGATGAGAATCTGTTGGCTAGATTCATCTGGAATTCCATCTCCTGCCTGTCAATGTCACATGAGACTGTCAGGCAGGAGACTGGGGGGGCAGGGTTGGAGGTGCAGAAACGGCCAGGAGTGAGGCATGGCGGCCCAAGCCATCAGTGTTTGGAGGAGAGGTTCCTTAGGAGAAAGGCCTCTGCTGGCCAAGTCAGCGGGGTTTTCTTGGGATCTGACGAATCTCCAATGCGAGGCAGGGAGGGATTCTGTGATGTTCTTCACTCGGTTGAGGATGAATTGCTGGAGCTTGGATGAAGGTTTGTTGAGCCAGTGTAAGACAATCTGGCTATCTGACCAGGCGTAACAGTCTTAGATGGGCACCTGGATTTGAGTGACAAGGTAAGTGTGCAGCTTGGTGAGCAGTAGAGCAGCTTGCAGCTCAGCCTTGGGGATGGTCAGTGCTTTGAGAAGCATGACCCTGGACTTTGCAGACAGAAGATACAGTGAGTCAAGTTGTCTGCATGAATTCTTCTCAGGTACACAGCGGCCCCATAGGCGAGTTGAGAGGCGTCTGAGAACCCATGGAGAGAAGTTAATATGACGTGAAGGTCGGAGGAGGAGAGTCTTCTCGGCACTGGATTGGATGTAAGAGAAGGGATCTGCTGGATCCAGTCTCTGTATTGGTCGGCTAAGTGCGACGGAATAGGCTTGTCCCTGGCCAAGTCAACTTTCCACAGATCTTGCAGTAGAATCTTGGCTGGCACGATGGAATGTGAGAGCAGTCCAATGATGTCGTAAACTCTGACTGTCCCGGAGGCTACCATGCGTTTGGTTATGTCATCTGCAGGAACTGTAGGAGGAGGAGTAGCCACGTGAAGGGTGTCAGAGGTCACATTCCAGTGGATACCCAGTGTTTTGGGATTGCAGTCAGTTGAGGACACAACCAGAGGTGTGGTTTCTTGTAGGTCTCGTGGAATGGAGTCTCTTAGTTCTCGTGAGTTGGTCCTCCACTTCTTCAGGGTCATCCTAGCAGAAAGTAGAGCATCACAAGTCTGAATTCTCTGGGTGCAAGCTTCATCAACAGTGGCAGCACCGGAGATGAGGTCATCCGCATAAAGGTCCTTTGACATTCATGAGGCAGCCACAGGGTGAGAAGGAACAACAAGGTCAAACAATGTTTTGATCACCAGACTGGTAAGAAAGGGTGAGGAGGTCACAACAAAAGTTACTCTCTTCATCCGTCAGTCCTTGATGTTGCCATGTTCATCTCTGAGCTGGAAACGATGGTGATCCCTGTCATCTGGGTGTAAGAGTACCTCTCTGAACATTTTAGAGATGTCTACTGCAACCCCAATGTTGTGTGTCCAGAATCTGATGATGACATCATCCAAGGCAGGGTACAGGCAGGGTCCGGATTCAGGATATCATTGAAGCTCACTCCAGTAGATGACTTGGCAGAGGCATCAAAGACACGTCTCAACTTCGTGGTGGTTGAACTGTCCTTGAAAACCCCATGCACAGGTAGGTAGAAGTGTGGAATATTGGCTATCTGGGTCAGCGGGATGACCTTGGCATGGTCGAGGATGAGATACTCCACGAGAGCACCTTAGAAATCTAGGAGCTTGTCCTTCTTCTTGAGGGTCTTTTCGTTAGATAGGAGTCTCTTCAGGGCTAGGGATCGAGTCTTCCCTAGTTGGACAACTGAGGATTTCCGTGGCAATTTGACCATGAATCTTCATTCAGTCAGGGAGTAGGAGGAAAGGAAGTCAGCCACTATAGGGTCATGGCTGAAAGTTGAGTTGGAATTGGGGATCTGGTCAAGTTGCCACAGATCTTGATACCCTCAATCATGATGCGACCATCATAGACACACTGCTCAATGTCCATGTTCCCTTGGATGAGCTGAACTGATCCTCCCATGTCTGAACTGATCCTCCCATGTCTGGTCCTGAGAGGTGAAGGTCTCTGACTGAGGGTAAGTCAGTGATAGACTTCTTGTCGACTGGAACAGGAGTGGGTTGAGTGTGGGTAGTACAGAAAAGGTGATGGGCGTCAATGCGAAAGAGCTATCATCGGAATGAAGTGAGGTCTTAACACAGTAAGTGCTCCTGCCAGAGCCAAAGCTGCTTGTAAAAGAGAGAGAATGTGGGATCCTCTTGAGTCCTAAAGAGGTCGCCAGGGAACTGCTCATGAGAGAAACATCTGCTTCAAAATCCAGGATTGCTCTGACCTTCATGGTTTTCTCTTGGTTGGAGATGGACACGATAATGGTGTTCGAGAAGGTAGAAGAGATGTTGGCATCATCCTTGGGAACCTCGGTCTCCTCTTTCTCGACAGCAAGAGAGAAGGAGGCGGCAGTGGGTTCAAGAGGGTCTTTATGGAGTAGGGTGTGATGGCGCTGACCACAGGACCTACAAGTAAAATGGGAAGGACAATTCTTAAAACCATGTGCATCAGAAAAGCAGTTCATACAGAGCCTCTTGTCCCTGACAAACTTATTTTTCCGATCGGTATTGTAGGAGGCAAAGACTGAACACTTGTTGAGTCCGTGCTTGTCCTAGCAGGCTAGAAATGTGGGGTTGGATTTGACCTTGTTCTTGGCTGGGGAAGGACTGGAGGTGAATGAGGCAGAGGAAGACGATGGGTTCGAATTTGACTAACTAGACGGGGCCAGCTGATCGAGACGAATCTCCAGGTAGGTCCTGAATTTGCTGAATTGGCTTGACTTCCCTTTTCGTCACGGCATTGTCCCAGATTTTCTTAGCTGCAGGAGTCAGAGACATAGTGGTTCGGTATAGGAGATAGGACGAGAGAGAATCTTCCATGTAGGGCTCCAAGGCATCGTATCCTTTAAATATTTGAGTGTGGATGCGATGGACACCTTCGTAATCGAAGCTGAAGGACTGTGGCTGGTCCATCTTCTTGATCAGAAGGGGAACAACGACTTGTGGCCTTCCATATCTTCTCTTTAGTCGCTCTAGGAGCTGGCTGAGGTCCTCCTTCTCTGGCGCGTTGTCCACGATATCCTCGCCATCTTGGAATTGGAGAGGAGGTATTTCTTATCGAGTTCAGAATACCCAACAGCTCTGGTGGTGATAGCGGCAGTAAACATAGTTTGAAACTTTCTCCACTGGAGAGCATCCCCATCTAACTTGGGCAGTTCTACATTGATTGGTGCAGCTCTGGCCACAGTGGGTGTTGTAGTGGAGGTGGAGGCTGAATCCATTGGAGTGAAGGAAATGAGACGTCTGTCAATTTGCGGACTCTTTTCCATAAGGTCGTGAAGACGTCAGCCAGTTCCTGGTTGTCTTTGAAGTCACTGGCTTGAGTCTGGGTGGCATTGATTCGTTTGGCGAAGTCCTTGACGTCTGCCAGGTAGGAAGCAGTAGTGCAGTCGAATGGTTTGTCCAAGAAGTCTGCTTCTCTGATGAGTCCTTGAACTTCTTCCCAACAACAGAGAAGTCTGAGGAGATCTCAATTTTCCTTGAGGATGCCGTTGTTGAATTCATCTCGGCTGGTGTGTTCCTCGTATTCATGGCTTTCTAGGGAGAGATCATCGTCAATGAGCTCCTCGATCTTTGGAGACCATGGTGTTTCTCGATATCAGCCTTGATGAGAATCTTAAGATGTTCGACATCAGGTTTGCGGCTCTCGGCTAGAGGAACTGCTCTGAGATTATCGACTTTCTTGTGGAGGCGGGTCAGGTTACCGCGGCGAGTAGCGTGATGGCGTCAAAGAGACTCTAGAGCTTTGGTGACCGAGACAGGGTCAGCTTCTTTGCCTTCAGGATCCATACTTTTGGGGGAAAAAAATTAAAGACGTTGAAAAATCTAGTTGAGATGGGCAAATCTGGGACGACATTTCCGGAGATTGGCGTAGGTGAGTTAAGCTTTACAAAGACTTGGTAGGAGCAATCAAAGGATGGTGGAGAGGTAGGAGTCTCGAAGGTCAGTTGACAGATTGATATGTGGAGGTTGACTTTGGCGGGGTTTCAATCGAGTGGCAAATGGCAAGGAGAAGAGTTACATTAGAGCGAATATAGAGAGAAGAGCCTCAGTTATGTGGTGGAGCAGTTGGAGGTAGCTAATAGGTTGCCAGAAAAAGCTAAGTATGTTTATTCGGCTCGAATAACCATGAAAAGGACTCTAACAAATGGTTGGTATAGCCCTGCTGATGGTCACTTCTTTACCCATAAGTCGAAGGACCAGACTGCCTATTTACTATAGCACCATGAAATATGTTTTGTGCAGCCGATGGCCACTGAGCATTCAGCCTTGCAAAGACACTCGCAAAAATGTGCACTCCTTTGACAGTGTAATGGTCAAGGTTAGCAGTTATAGGCCACAAAAAATACAACAATTGAACCAGCTTAAATAATAGGGACCACTGACAGGAAGTCAGTGGTCTTGGAAATGAATATAATTAATTGTGGGTAATGGGTTCTTAAGTTAAGTTAATGAACAATACATGGTGAATGACTAAGCTTATTGTTCTTTGGCCAGGGCCAGCCTGTGCCAGTTGTCCAGGAGAGTCCTGGACAATATATATAATATATATATATATATAAATATATATAATATATATATATATATATATAAATATATATATATATATATATTTGTGTGTGCGTGTGAGTGTGTGTGTGTGTGTGCTTATTCATATGAAATGTGTTACCTTTTTATTGCCTGCTCCTCTCATTACATAAGTTAGTAAAGCTTCTTGAGGAAACAACAAAGTAATGAACCGGCCTATGATTCAGTAATTAGTTGTGGGCCTTGAAAACCAGCAATAATTACAGCACATAGTTATTTATCACTTTAAGGGTGCCCTGCCACCGGAACCTGTGGTCGTTTAATCATTCAGTATAATACCGCAGAACTGCCCGTAACCCGACCCCCGCTTGCAATCTATTCACGCGTGGCCAGCTCTTAATTTCTACGCGGATCAATTAACTTTGGCGCCAAAAAATCTACCGGTTACCGCGAAGCTGGAGGACAAATGGGTCCCGAGCTATAACTGTATAACTGTAGTGTACTAGTCTGAAACAGTCACCTCAAATAACATCCTTCTATTATACTTTCAGGGTACGGAATGAGGCTGTACTTGTGAAGCCATTGGAGCAGCTTAAAACTATGTCTCAACGGTGACCAACTCCATACTGACTGGTACCAGCTCCTACTATTCCACCAACCTTGTATTCAGACTTGGCTGCGTATAGACTCCGTCATTACCACTTCAGTACTTTCTGTCGGGATTGCTACCGCTATATTCTTCAGCCCTATCACCTATGTCTGAAATTTGTGCTGAACTACCCCGCTCTCACTAATGAGCAACCAACTCCAAGCAACATTGGGAATACGCCGTCACTTCTGCTCGGGGGACTAACCTTTTCCAAAGTTACAACGGCCATCTCACGGCTCATTATTGTATTTTTTATTTTTGTTTACAAATGGGCTCATTTTAGAGCTACCACAAGTCAATTGATTATGCTCTTACCAATAAATTGCGCGTTCGCGGAGCTCAACGTTATGGGGGGCGGGGTAAAATAGCGAATCAGTAGTCAACTTGAAAATATAAATCGATATTTCGTGGAATTGTATCATGGAATTGTATCATTGAATTGAATCCAAATTTTGCGCACAAGCAGCATGCCCCCCTTAGAATAAAGTTACAGAGAGATTTTTTTAGAATAACGCAGGAGTAAAACGGCACGAAAATTTTACTATTTACAAAAAAAGAATATAGATATTAGAAATATGGCTCTGTAATGTTGCGAAGAAGCTCGCTAGCTACCTCTGGAAAAAAAATGAGCACACTAGTTCTTTCGGCCGCTTCGAAATAACACCAAATAGTAGCCGGTGTGCAGAGCTGTATCGGGGTCCCAGACGGGTCTTCATTCTTCAAATTTGGCTTGCTGGAGTCCTCTATTGGTGCTCATTCCATCTGTAACAACAAAGTAAGCCCACAGTACACAGAAAAAGAAATATAAAGACATAGCAAAAACAGTCAATTTGCGGTTACACGCCTCGGTTTCGGTGGCAGGGCACCCTTAATGCAGGCTAGCTCGCTCGCCATTTGTGCTTAAGCACACCACTAGTTCTATTTGTTGTTAGTAATTGTATTGTGTCTTTATATCCAACTTACCCAGATAAATAAGGTAAACATATTATAGGTTCGAATCCTGTCATTGCTTCTCTTTTTCATGGTGCATGCTAAATATTAGCAAGTAGCACCAAGAGACATTCCAGCTATAATTACTGCATATAGTATTATTGTACTTATTTGAACAAAGTTTTTGACTTTTCAGTCATTCTCGGCTGAAAAAATTATAATAATAGCAAATTTTATCTATTCTAACATCTATTATAATATATTATGTTTAATAAGATTAATCTGTGGTTTTGTTTGCTTAATTAAAACTCAACTTGTGAGGTTGTATGTTTAATAACTTGTGAAGTAGTTGTGTTGCTTTTCCTTGTTTGTTTTCTACCGCATTAAATAATTGGAACATGATTCCAGAGCATAACATGTATAACTTAAGGGTGCTCGCACATAGCAACGCGCGTGCACTTTTTTCCGTGAATTAACCACAGAAATGTGGCATCCTGTTTCGTTGAATAGTACCTCGCCGAATTGATAACGTGTGGGGAGAGTTCCCACGATCTGGATAATTTCTAACTATTCCAGGGGCTTGGAAACCACGCGATTGAGGACCTGAGCAGTTCAATATGTAAGTCATATGATTAAATGATTAAAAAAAAGTGCAATGCTATTCTAGCCATAACTACCAATTAAAAATTTTTTTTTATTGACACACAAAATTAGCAAATAAATAAATAACTATTTGATATAACACCATTGTGAGAAATGACAGGGAAAGTACGTGGGAGAATACATCGAGGAGGGCAGGGGTAATATCGAGGACGATGACAAGGACATAATTATGCTGACCAAGAAGATGAGCATCAGCCGAATTTAGGAGGGGGCAGTGATGAAGCAGGTGATTCACCTGTAAATTGGTGATTCTCATCCCCCCCCCCCCCCCCCCCCCC
>WLWD01003434.1_pt1 | contig 25031 bp, 19 predicted proteins | sample 6712731 | NCBI WGS metagenome assembly WLWD01 (sample SAMN12718690, study PRJNA576275) | sponge metagenome | isolation source: marine sponge | host: Mycale hentscheli | place: New Zealand: South Island, Marlborough, Capsize Point | collected 2014-11-01 | reverse complement strand
GAACATAAAACAAAACAAAATTAATGATACACAAAAGCAAGCAAGAACTATAAACAGTATGGACAAGCTTAAGTATAGCAGATAAGAAAAATGAAAGCACAAAATAGTAAAGGAAAATAGAAAGAACTGAACAGAATGAGAGAGTTAAAGAACTGAACAGAATGAGAGAGTTACAAGTATGAGGAAATATTAGTTGAGGGGTGAGGCTGCTCTACCGCACACAAACACACATACACACATTCCTGTACATACTGGAATAGAAGTACAATAGAACTTCAGTTATAATACATTTCCTATGGTGTTCAGTTATAATACATATCCTATGGTGTTCAGTTATAATACATTTCCTATGGTGTTCAGTTATAATACATTTCCTATGGTGTTCAAGTTAAAATCAATCATTTAACAATAGTGTAGTTTTAGGCTCACTCGCCATTTGTGCTAAGCACATCACTAGTTATACCAACGCACACACACTTCTATAAATACTCATGATACACACTAGCTCTCTTACTCTTTGAAATATATAAAGAAATTAAAAAAATAAATAAAAATATATTGTGCTAAAGCGTTTCTAAATTGCTAAACTTAGCACACCAACAGCCACAAGCCACAAGGCAAGCGTCATCACATTCAGTAGAAGGCGATAAGGAAACCAAGGTTTTTAAAAGGACAAGAGATACAGAGAAGCAAGAGAGATAGACAAAGGAAGAGAAGGGAACCCATGAGCTGACGAGAAGAATAAGAAAAACTGAGATGGCTCAGGAAAAAAGAGAGCAAGAGAGGGAAACCATGGATAAAAATACTTTATGCTACTGCATTCCTAACTTGCAAAAGTTAGTGCATCAAGTGCCACTGTGTGGCAAGGTGCTTGCTAGTTTATAATATCATTACTACTACTAGAAGTTACTAGTACCAACAGTATACTACAATTTATTTTCAGCCTTCTTTACATTGGTTAGCATAAACTCACAACTATGACAAAGAAGAGTATATCTATCTTGCAGGGCAGTTGAATATGTACATCCATAGTAGATCGACTTCTTCAAATGGCTTTAGCACTGGATGTAGCCAAAACCTTGAAGTTTTTTTCCTTCTCTCCCAAGTACCTTTACACGCACCAGCAGCAACACGATCCTTTCCTTATTAGCTACTTACCTGCAGCATCAGAGGAAAACGGTCCACCCCCTTGTATACTACGTACCTGGTGAGCGAATCCAGTAAATGCAGTATTTTGGGTGGGGTCCAGTCCGGATATTCAAAGTAGGAATCTTAAGTAGCGTAGGGAGGCCTCCATTCTTGAAGACGGCGGCAGGAAAAGATTATGCATGGCTGGAAGGTCAGCCTCAACTTCCTAAGGAGGTGAGCGCCCGTAGCTACTCAGTTGGGTTTTCTAGAAGTATTGGCTAGTTACCAAATTATGGTTTGTTCACTAAAACCAATTTTGTCTACCAGATCAGTGTTTGCTTATTGTCTGATTGCAAGAGTCAGTGTTTGCTAATTTATTAGATCCAGTATTTATGTAGTTGCTGAATTCATTATTAGATCCAGAGTCTATTTATCTAATTACTAGATCCAGTGTTTGCATATCTAATCAAGGGATGTAGATAACTTTTACAAAGTGGGAGGAGCTATGTTAGATACCAGTACAAATAAGCAGCATAGACTAATAATGTTTGATTCATTTGACAAAAAATAAGCTTCTACTTTCTCTTTTTTATCAATCCAATTCATTAATTGAATGAATGAGTGGGTGTGATCAAGTGGATGTGGTTATAATGGCCACACCAACTCAATTTGTCTTACTACTCCTCAGTCCACTGGTGTTTTTTTGTACAATTCATTAACTCTAATTGGAACACACACCCACCATCTGTTCTTTTGTAAACATTGAGAAACATACAGCCTTGCTTGATGCATTCTTTTGTGCAGCCATATTTAGACATTTGCAGAACTGAAGCTTCTTTCAATTGTACTATTTTGTTACTTGTATTGTAAGAGTGAGCTTGCCACCAACCTTGATAGTATCAGAGTAGAACTCTTTCCCAACTGCATCCAAGTGTAGGTCAGGACAACAGACCTCAATCAGTAAACTCTAGACAAGTTCAAAATAAGTCAACTAAACCACAAGTGGTTTTTATTGTTGTTGTTTTTTGTTTTTGTTTTTTGTAGTTAAGGGCTCAATTAAGTCACTTGTGTAAGCATTGCTTGTGATAGCTCCTTAAAATGATTTTCTAGTTTTGAGCCAAAGCGAGGGCAAGTGATTTAAGTCAAAACTAAGGTGTGGGCAAAAACTACATTTCAATAAATCCAATTAGAAAAATAGTTGAAAATTAATTTTTTTTGTTGTTTTTTTTGTTGTTTGTTTTGTTTTTTTTGTTGCAATAGTGGACATGTTTTGTGCATATTTTAAACCTCTCTTTACTTTCCACTCTCTGGTGCCTTTTATGAGCATGCCCAGACAGGAGTTCCCTCTCTCTTTTTTTTTTTTCAGATGCTGGTGCCTTTATGAGCGTGCTCAGACATGACTTTCCCTCTTTTTTTCAGATGCTGGTGCCTTTATGAGCATGCTCAGACTTGACTTTCCCCCCCTTTTTTTCCAGATGCTGCCTTTATGAGCATGCTCAGACATGAGTTTCCCTCTCTTTTTTTTATTTGCTGGTGCATTTTTATGAGAGGACTCTCATACATTGCTTTCCCTCGTTTTTTCCTATAGTTTGTAATTGTCTATTTTACTTTTGCTATTTGAAGTCTAGTTTGTTCCAGAAATACAGTAAGTTGTGTATTTATATTGCTGTGCTTGTTATTTACAGTTTCTTACAGTGTTTATAACAATTGTATGCTTGTGTATTTTAATGTTGTATGTTTGTATTTAATGTATGTTTACGTGTTGGCAATTTTTATATACATGTAGCACAGTGACTATCCTAAGCAAATTCCAAACAGTCATAGAATGAGAGTAAGCAGCTTTTTCTTCAGCATTTTGTTACTGTTTTGGCTTAGTTTCAATACTGCTTTGGCCTAGTTTCAAATACTGCTTACATAAAACACTAATAAAATTTGTCAAACTTTTCTTTCAATTTACTGCTAAAAGCTAGAAAATCTTCCAAAGCTATATCAGCAAGCTAAAGCCTTATACTCCCAATTCAGTGCTTTTGGATGACGCACAAACCAGCTCGTACAAAAATCTTGCTTTATTTTTTACTAAGCAGACAGACTTAATTTCTGACAAACACACCACTCTAACCAGGTTCCCACTTGGTAGGCCCTTTGCCAGCTGCAGTAGTTCCTCTAATTTTTAAAATTATCTAATCCAGCCATGGTCCTAACATCTAGGAAACATCAGTAGTTAGGACGTGATACCATAGTCTCTGACAATGTGATAACATACTCTCTGACGATGTGATAACATATTCTCTTACATTGTGATAACATACTCTCTGACGATGTGATAACATACTCTCTGACGATGTGATAACATACTCTCTGTCGATGTGATAACATACTCTCTGTCGATGTGATAACATACTTTCTGACAATGTGATAACATACTCTCTGACGATGTGATAACATACTCTCTGTCGATGTGATAACATACTTTCTGACGATGTGATATCGCGCTCTCTGACGATGTAATATGGTAGTCTCTGACAATGTGATAACATAGTCTCTGTCGATGTGATAACATACTCTCTAACGATGTAATAACATTCTCTAAAGTTGACTTGTACTGCACTCTTTTTTATCTTTGCACTCACCAATTGTTATGTTAAATTAAATTCAAAACTTTTTTCTGAGCTAAAATACACGGAAAAAAAGACACTTTTCTTTTTATTGTATGTTTGTGTGTGTGTGTGTTTTTTTAGTAATGTTGCTAACTATATTATATTTACGCTATGTTTATGTAAAAAAAAGATACTTTTCTTTATTGTACGTTTGTGTGTTTATTTTTTCTATTTCAGTACTGTTGCTAACTCTGTTATTTTTAATATCACATTATGTTTATGTATCTAAGCATTGTGTAAGAAAGTGTATGTTTGTGTGTTTATTTTTTCTATTTCAGTACTATTGCGAACTATAATTTTTAATGTCATGTTATGTTTATGTATCTAAGCATTGTGTAAGAAAGTGTGTGTTTATGTCTTTGTATGTTATAGAGTTGGTATTGTTAGTATGCATGTCCATTTCTCTATATGTGTTTATCTACAGTTTACAAAATTTATATTATTTATATGGCGTATTCATTGCTTATATTGGAATCAATGTGTTTGTGTGTTTGTTTTTAATTTGTATTTGTTGATCAAACATGAAGTCCGTGTGTTTATATACATAAATAATTAATGCTTTTTGTTTGTTTGTTTACTTGTAATTTAAATATATATTTTTATTTATTTGCATTTAGAGAGATCTCCATCCTCAAGCCTCACTTCACTGGGAACACTGCCATACCTGGAGTGAGAATGTCCGGCCTGACCAATGTGCAGTACTACAGGATACAGTAATAATACTGGAAAGTTTTTATGGCACACTTCACATCTCTACTGACCTTCACTCATGGACTACTACTCCTGCACCATATGACTGGTCGTCCCTAACTACCTACCAGTCTAAGTTTGTATTGGTTGGTGGATGTCATCCCTCCACTCATGAACTCAATAACGCTCTGTTGACTAGTACTACTGGTCTAGACTGGAAGCCATCGCTACGTGCCATGCCTACTCCTCGCTACATGGCATCATCAGTTAGTGGAGGATCACCAGAGGTCCTGGTCGTGGCTGGTGGGTGGGACTCAGATGACGAGGACTTGGACGTAGTGGAAGTTCTACTCAATGACCATTGGACGACTGCAGACTCACTTCCTTCTTCATGCAGGGACATGCGATCAACATTCCATGAAGGCAACTTCTACTTCACAGGAGGAGCTTTCAAGAGCAAGACTCTATTTATATGCACTCTAGAGTCCCTCATAGCATCTGCTAGTAATGGCAGGACAACTCCACTAACAATATGGAGGACAGTAACCACATCTACTGACACCTGGGCTATCACCTCTTCCTTATCTAATCTAATTTACATGGATGGATATTCTAAGGTTAGAATTTATTCCACCAAGACAGAGAAGTGGATTGAGACTACTAGTGAGGGAGATGGACCAGGTCAGAAGTATAATGGTGGATACATAGCTACTGCAGTCTTGTCTACTGGACAGTTACTGGTTGCTATTCAAGATGGAGTGTATAAAGGAACTCTGCCAGGTTAGTGTATGCAAATAGCAGCTTCTCTCTAGAAGAAAGTATGATATGTAATTATTAGCTGAGAATGTCTGAGCTAAATTGCAGCTGGTGCACTGGCAGCTGCTTCTACTGGCTTAGCTACAGGCTATAAAACCAGCTGCCCACACTCCTATTGCTGGAGCTAGCTGAGGGTAGAAGCATAGGAGTGTGTGGGTTATTGTAGAGTAAAACCTGTGCAACTATATCACTTGTAATTATAGGACTACTGTAAACTCACAGCTTTAGGAGTAATAATCAAGTGCTACTTCATTAGCTAGAAGTCACTACAAAAGGCATCAAAGCACAGGAGTGTGTGAGCTATTACCAGTGTGAATAATAAAAGTTGTGTCAAGAGTCATTAGTGCATACTCAATAGGAGAGTTACATAGTTTAAGAAAGGGGATATTTTCTTTGGAAACCACTTCATTTGAGCAAGAAATCCCAGTGTCTGTATCAGGTTTTGGGTTCATTAAAGTAGTTCTCTTTACTATCTGTTCTCCAAAAAATGGACTTATTTTTTATTTTATGTGATAGATGACTACAAGTATGAAGCAGCATACAAACACTTCATTGTTTCCAAGGAGGTTCTGGAGCTTCCGTCTTTAAAGCTTATGTTTCTTGGTCCACCACGACAAGGCAAGACTACAACTCGCCGTCGCGTTACGAAAGAGATCATAGATCTTATGTCAGCCAAAGAAGAGGAACAGATTCATGGCAGTACAGGCACAGTGGAGTGTTGTTCTAATATGCTAGTCCAAGGCACGTCTGATACAACTACAGCAGATAAGGGAACAAACTGGACCATTGTACAGAATCTCACTGAAGAAGCATCTCTACTCCTTCATAGTCTTAGAAAAGGTCTGGAGACTAAATTCACTTCTGAGACTGCAGCTCGTCCCCATGGAGATATTGCAACAATGGCAGAGGTCAGTCAGGCTAGCAGTACAGAGCAGTCTCACCTTGTGGAAAAACCACCACAACCAACATTGAAACAGTCCAGACAAAATAAATCCTCACCTCACTCACCAACACATGTCCAACTAGCCGATGAGATGGTAACATCACAAGATTATTCTGAAATAGCTGCCATATACGAGAGAGTTTCAAGGCAATCACAGTTTGCAGAAAATATGAAGCATTCTTTCAAAGCTTTCTTGAGAATGGAGGACACTGGAGGGCAGCCTGAGCTGATGGACATGCTACCAGCACTCACCACAGGACCTGGCCTCTACTTGCTGTTCTTTAGCTACAAGTTCAAGTTAGACGAGGAGTATCGAGTCTTTTATCAGAGAGCTTCAGGGGAGACAACTGCACCAGAGAACTCTGAGTTTACTCTGCAAGAGATGCTTTTGCGCACCCTGGCCAGTGTGTCTTGTTTCAGTTCCTCCGCCCATCTTCAACCTCTACCAGGAGCAGACAACTTGCCCATCATTGGTGAGATACTTGAGTCCTCCAAGTCAGTAGTGTATATAGTGGGCACTCACAAAGATCAAGTTTCTGAGGAAGACGTCGCTACAGTCGACTCACAGCTTCAAAAGGTGGTTCAAGACACAGACTTCTACGAAAATGGCATAGTGCAGTTCTGCTCGCAAGACAAGCTTGTTGTTTCTTTGGACAACATGAAAGGCGGAGTAGAAGAAATCCATCACTTGCATCAGCTACTGGAGAATGCCATGGAGAAACACTTTAAGAAGCTGAAGATTCCAGCTGTGTGGCTTCTGTTCAGCTTGTGTCTTCGCATGAGAGAGGTGAGGACAGTCAGCATGGAGACCTGCTTGGCCTTGTCCAATGCCTTGAATATGACACTCTATGAGACTAAAGTAGCTCTGTGGTTTCTTCACCACCATGCTGGTGTTCTGATGTACTTCCCCAGCGTGCCTTGTTTAGAAGACCTGGTCATCATAGACACCCAGGTAGTGTATGACAGTATCACTGGTGTCATTCTCAAAGCCATGAGCTTTGATAGTGTAGGTCAGGCTAAATCCAAGAGATTCAGGAAGACAGGTCGATTCACTATGAAAGATTTGAAATCGGCCACATCTAAAATTTCAGGAGATGTCATTCCACCAGAGCAGCTGGTAGCCTTGCTTGCATATCTTCACATTATAGCTGAGATTGTGTCAGTTGAATATTCTAAGTCAGTCTTAGAAGAGGAGAAAGAGTACATCATACCTTGCGTGTTAGAAAACACAAGTGCAAAGGAACTTGACCTATTCCACAAAGAATCCTGTAGGTCATGTTTGGTGGAGCCTCTGTTGATGTTCTTCAGTAGTGGGTTTACTCCTATGGGACTCTTTTCTGCTTCCATGGCTTGTCTCATATCTAACAAGTCCTTCACTTTCATCAGAGAAGGTGTCAAGAAAAACATGGTGACCTTTTTGTACGGATCTAATATACTTCGTGTAACATTTGTATCTCGATCTAAATATTTTGAAATGGTAGTTTCATGTGATCCTACATTCCAAGACTCCATTCACCATAAATGTACTGCTTTAAAACAAGAAATAGAGGACACTCTAAAGAAGGCCAGTTCCAGAATGAACTACAACAGCTACATGGACTACCAGTTTGCCTTTGACTGTCGTTCACATGAAGGAGGAAATCATCTCGGGATCGTTGATGGAGTGCACTCTGTCCCCGAAGTCATGAAATGTCTCTTCAATCCAGACAACCCTCAAGCAGTTGTACTCACCAATAGACACCTCATTTGGTATGGACAGGTATGTAGAAATAGACTATGTAGTCTAACTTGTATTTACTAACTCTCATATATTTTGTATTAGAAATATGAAAAGAAAGATCCTGCAGTAGAAATCTCTGAATGTAAGTCAAGTTATTTGTATTTAGCTAGTATTATTGAAAATGTTTTATTATTAGGTGGCAACAACTTGAGTATATTTCTGAGAGTGTATACTGACTTGGTTCGCTCAGTGACGCCTTGTGTTATGACAGTAGCTGATCACTGCTACAGTATTGGACTCATATCATGTTATACCAATAGACAACTTTGTCAGCGTAGAGACCTGATTGACGAAGACAAAGCAAGGATTCTCTTAGACAACATTCGTGAAGTCTTTTCATCTGAACACGCAGCTCTCAAGGATTTTGTTACTGTATTGTACGAAACAGAATGTAATGATGTGGCAGATAAAATACAGCAACAGTTCCAGTAAGTATATTGTTATTGTTGTAGTATTTGTGTTATTGTTTTTTTTTGTAATAGAATTATGGATTGAGGTCTGTCAGCACTACTTGGACATACATTTGAAAACACTCATTGTATTGCATTTTCACATTTTATATATCGCAGTTGATAATGTATCCCATATTTCAAATTGGACATTGAATTTGCACATTGTCAAAGTTTGAATTTTTGTTGCAGCTGTAAATTTTCATTAAAATATTAAAAATATATAGGCCATATATTATGTAAGTGGTTTGAACTTAGTAGCTAATGGTCGCCCACACAACTAGCAATAACTTGAGTATATTTCTGTATCCTGACTTGGTCCACTCAGTGATGAGGTCAACTTTTGGACTGGATGACACAGGTGAGGCCAGAATTCCTCTGAATAACACTAATACATTCTTGTTGTCTACACTGTGGTATGTTTACTCATGTTTGTGGCTGGAGAATTTCTATTCTTCATTCTTTATAAGTTTCATTGGGTGTGACATGTATTACACTAAAACTTCAATGAATGACCTCTCACAAAGTGACTAACCTCCAAATCATGCACCCACCACTGATTGCAGCTACCTTCACTTCCTCCAACTATTTGTCAATTCCTGAGTCTATTTATACTTGCAAATTGTAGTTGGTCTGAGTTCATACACATACACACACACAACAACAACAACACTAACAACATCAAAATTTTAACTAGTACACACATTAGTTAGAAAATTATTATGAAGAAACATCCAGCCATTAATAAAATACTCAAAAAGTACTTAAGGTGCAGTTGTAAAGGAAACTCATTTTTTGCTAATTCATTGATCTTCTACAGCTAACAGCTGCTTTAGGAGCTCCTTAGGTACATAACAGCTGCAATTTGGCTGGCAGGAATGACCTCTCATCAAGATGACCTCTTAAGCTGGCTGACTTCACTAACTAAAATTTTAACACTCACAAGATATTTACACCTCAACCTGTAACCCCATATGCACATCTAAGAATGGCCTCTACTTTCTTACTGCACCACAATTAATTTATCTTCACACAAACACATATTCACACCACTATCACAACACACACTCCACATATACACACACACACCACACACATATATACACACACCCCATGTGGTGTGTGTATACAATATACAAATACTCTCTCTTTTCTAAACTAAAATTATTACTATTTCTTATTGAAACAAGCTCACCCAGTCTATTCATATAACTGTAATTTGGGCAACATTCTCAAACAGCTGCAATTTGTAAGCTTCATCAGTATGACCTCTCATGCTGAATGACCTCTAGACTGACCTTACTTAGCTGAAAAAAATTATTCCTCACACAAAAAAAGACACAAACACATACACACAACTCTCTATGGTTATAGCTGAGCTTACAAGATATTTATACCTCTACCACAGACCACTAAAATGTGTCACATTGTCCTCTCACATCTAGAATGAGAGTACATATGTACTTCTGCAAGAAATTCTAACCCACTTATTCATTCCCCCTAATTCTGACCCTAATTAAATAGCCACTGAAATGACAACTATGATGTGATTGTTTCATCCTTATTAGGAATCATCAGTATGTTATAATCACTATGAAGTCATGGGTGACAGTGGACTATAATAACTTATATAATAATGTAGCACTAAATACACCCATAACTTCATAATGATAAACATAGACAATCAGCATTAGTTAGTGTGTGCATTTTTATGGTGATCAGCAAAAATGTTCTTACCTGTTATAATATGTTCATTACTAATCTTGATGTATAGTCGAAAAAACAGTCACTCTCCTCCTACACACTGAAATATCATCACCCGTATACGCACTCTCCTCCTACACACTAAAATATTATCACATACACTCCTCCTATAATTTAGTAGTGATATTAAAATATCTTGCAGAGGAAGTTCATAAACTGTCAGATAGCAGATGAACAGATTTATGAATAATTAAGCTATCCAACTTCTTTGTGAATTCAAATCTGGATTTGTTGATCAAGAATACAGCTTTCTAATGGTGCAAACCCTGGATGAGTAGCTGTTTTGGTTCAAAAGTTATTCAAGTTATTTTCTGGCCAACTCAACTTGTATGAGCCTTTGATAAATATATGTAGTTGTTGTTTTTTATTGATTTCTATGTGCCCAAAGATGTAATTAAGGTGAAAATACAGTTGTGGGAAATGTATGTACATTTCTGGGCTAGCTGCTAGCAAGTCCAAGTGTAAACAAACTTAGTCTCTATTCAGGTGTGGTTAATTTCAAGTACCTTCTTTGAAAGGTTTAACCTCAAGTGGTTTGCTATGGAATTGATACACTCCAACCTTGTTATGTTTTCACAGGACACATATTAGCTTTTTCAGAAAATCTTCAGTCCAGAACTGAAAGTGACAGCAGTCCATTGCCACTTCCATGGATCCCCTCCTCTACAAATAGTGAACACTATATAGAAACTATTTACAGTTCAGATTCTCAAGGTATACTGTACATTTACTAGCAAAAGAAGCTTTGTGTGTGAAGTTGTTTTCTTGCAGATGAAGTTCATGCTGCTCTCCTTTGGGATTTTAAGGAGAGGTTGACCAAAGTGGAGGAAGAAGAGGCACAAATTAAACAGTTTGTATTCAATACTACTTCCTTGATCTGTCGTGTTACTTCCTATTTCTCCAATGTTTCTTCTTTAATGAACCTTCCTTCCTATTTCTCATCCTCAACTAGTTCTACTTCTGTATCAGTGTTATCTTCCTCTTTCTCTGCTGTTTCTTCCACTTTTTCCACTGTGTCCTCGTTTCCACCTTGTAAATATTCACTCTCTCCATCACCAGCATTTCCATGCTCCAATATTAACCCCACTTCCTCCACTGTTCTTCCTAGCCACTCACACCAAGTATTACTGACTACTTCACCTCTACCTCCAACTCTTCTAGCTCCCTCTATAACATCACCTGCAACTACCCCAATTCTGCCCACCTCTCCTCCCATGGCTTCTCCCACCATTACAAATACACCTCCCACTGCTCTACCTGTCAGATACACAAACATTGTATCTGAGGGGTCATCGACCAGGGGTGAAATACTTCCCATTGAAACTGTGCTGGCTATGAACAGTCACCTCAAAAGAGACAGCAGCATTGGGAAGCTGGCTTGTAAGCTAGCCAGAGATGCGGTGTTTGGACCAGATGTGATGAAGATGTCGACACCTTTTGGAACGAGTCAATATCCGGTGCTGTGTCCACAACAATTATGTAGATACAGTAGGACATTTTGTTATTAATATAGTAGGATTTCAGTTGTCCTAACACGTTGGGACCGAGAGGTGTTCAGATAACTGAACACCATAGAAACATATTAATGAAGGAGCACATGCTAGTATTAGTTTTTGGGTGAAGACAGGTAATTTCAGCCAACCTACTATTACACTCACGTGCAGATGACAAAGGATTAAAAATCATCGGTATAATATATAGGAGTGTCTTGCTCGTTGCAAACTAAGAATGTTTCAATTTTATTCTAAAATGTCCTACGGCTTATTATGCTCAAAGTGTAATCTGCGGTAAATGGTAAGACTTGTTTGGTCAATGTACTAAGTTAGTACACTACTTTTTGGTTACTGTCATTGAACACTATATTTCTATCAAAATCGACTAGATATACTTAGTTGGTGTCTTATTGGAATGACCATTTTCTCTCCAAGCTACATATCATGGAACTGGACATTTAGCATCAATACATTTCAGGTTTAGATGACTATATATCTTGTCAGTCCATCAGCAGCAGTAGCTAGGTACCCAGCGAGCATAGTGCAGACGACTTTATTGTTTGCCCTCCAGCAGTTTAGACGCTGTGTATTTTCTGCCAGTAGCTACCCAGTGAGTGAATATAACAATTGTGTCATTTATTTGTATTTCTTCCAGACTTTTCCGCTAAATTTTCCCAAATACCCGCCCTCCCCCCACCCCCCCCGAGCTAAAATTATATAGTTACCAAGTCAATGCTTTTTATTTTCTCACATTTTAAAAAGTCACCGATGAAGGCTCTTTGGAGCCGAAACTTTTGAACTATTATTATAAATACTACAGAAGTTAAGTTATAGTTATAAACCAAAATTGAGGTTTGTATGTGATTTATAAATCGCAATACAAACCTAATGATTTTGGTTTATAACTTTCATAACCCAAACATAAACAACGAGCAAAGTATAGCGTTAGCTATCTTAGTAATTGTATTAAAGTACCCAAACTCTTCATTATTCCATTTTGCTTTGATCTGCCTTCCATCATAACTATGGTTGCTAAGAACTATATCAGACTTTTCCCCGCTAATACATTTTCTTACGAGCATACCAGACTGTATCCGACAAATGTTGTGTTTGTGGAGGTTGTGTGGTGTCCCTGCGGTCCCAGTGCTGTGTGGAGTGAGAGGTTGCAGCAACGTGAAGAAATACTCAGACTCCACAACTAACACTCCACTGTGCAGCCTGGCATGCTACAAGAAACTCAAGTCAGCAGTCAGGTGATAGCTAGGCCTTAGAATTGAGTAGTGTGTTAGATAGCTGGTCCTTCGATTGTCACTTGATTAATTGTTTATGTCCTGGGCGCCTTACAATTAATGTTCCAATAAGAGATAAACTTGTTCGGACAAATAAAAAGTATCTTGACTGGACAGCGTCCATACCATTACAAGCAGTATGATGTAACAGACTGGGTGGGTCTTTCTGCGTTGTTAATCACATGTGTTAATCCATACATGTTCATGCAGTTGCCGGCACTTCCCTGTCCTCCATGCCACATATAACAAGACTCTCACACCACAACTCCGCCACCACAAAGAGCGTATGTGTGAATGTTTGTGTGTTCACATCAACACGACCGCTCTAGAAAATTTACAAGTGGTACACCGTCAGATATCTTGTTACCGTCACCAAAACAACAAGCACACATTGCCACCCACTTCACTTCCAATCGCAGGCCCCAGGGAAACAGTAGAAGACACTTCCTGGAAGGATAGGATGAAATGACGTGCACAAACTTTATGCAGCTAAATAGCCCACAAGCATTCTTCTATTGCATATACAGTGTTTCAGTGATATTGCTGGTGTGCAATGACCTCCCCAATTATTCTTATTGAATTAAAAGTAAGGAAGGAATGAAACCAACAACTTGCCCTGTAATTTGATACGCACGCGCGCACACACAAACATAAACACAGACGTAAAACCTGCAATATGTAACCACACTGCATGGAGTGAGTGACTCCAGTTTCTAGTGGCTAGAGAACAACAACGCCATCTCTCTGGTCAGTTATGTAACATTCCATTCCTTGGCTGAAAGATTTTTAGTATCAGACAGACATTCCCAGAGCTATAGTGAAGCTAAGCACAGGTATAGCTGAAATAGTTATCAGACACGACATATATAATGTATTTTCGAGTTTGAGTTCAATGGGTAAATTACACGAGCACACTTGATGCTATTGCTAGCTGAACGGTATAGTATGATGTATAGTGCATCAGGGCAATTGGTTCGCCATAATTATTTAGTTGTACCATCAATCCTCTAGTTTTAAATTGGATTGGTAAAGAAATATCTTATAGAAAGCTTTAATTTACTTTAATTTAAATGCTAAGTGCAATAAGCTAGTCCTGTATCTCAAGGCAATAATAGGCTTTAATGTGTTTTCATTGATGGGGATTAGAAATGTACCTCAATCCCCTTGAGCATTAAGCACTATTCCTAACACATCTTATACTCTACCAGCAAACATCGCTAGCTGACCTTACCATTGTCCATGACATGCTTGACCCACCAGGGTGCTGCTCCAAACGCTCGTTTCCAGGTAGACCCCAGCGTGTGCGTGCACACAAACACAGTCCACTCCAGGCAAGCAACAAACATCCCCCACTGCAGACACAAGGACGAGTAGAAGCAAGGAAGGAGAGGGAGGTGGGGATCAGGGAAGGGGAGGGAGGTGGGGATCAGGGAAGGGGAGGAATTCAGTGAGTGAAAATCGGTAAGGAGGCTCTCACAACACTGTGCAGTGAGTGTGGTAACCATGGCATTGAAAATCCATTACCATATGTAATTTAAGAAATCCTGTTTGCAGCAGCTAGGAGCTACTGGTCATTCAGATGGCCAGAATGGCTAGAAAAGATACTACAGAAGCTACCCTGTTCAAGAAAGTTGAGATAAGAAAGTTATTCTATATTTGTTAGCTAAAATTAATGGCGAATGGCTGCATACAGTATGTTGGATATGTTAACGAGTATTATGAATAACACAGCATTGCTTTGTAATATGTCAACCTCACAATTATGTAGAAACATGAAGATTACTGACCTAGGTGAAGATTAAGTGAAGATTACTGACCTACATGAAGATTACTGACCAAATGAAAATTACTGACCTACATGAAGATTACTGATTCAGATAAAAACTACTGACCATGTGACATTGATAATCTACAATTTTTGAACATAATAAATTCACATCTAATTTTATATAATACTTATGATACAATACATAATCCAATACGATATCAACATGGCCTAAATGCATAGAAGCTCACCCAAGCTCCAAGTGCTGAACTTTGACCTAGCCTTCTGGCCACGTACCCGTCGATTCCTGAACATTTTAAACACAAAGTATAATTTATAAAATGGAAGTTAGTGTAATTAAGTATTTAACATTGATAATGAGCACACAAGCTAAAATAGTGACCACCTGTCCATCCATTCCATGCAGAATAAGAGTTGCTTTTGAATGCAATAATTCCTTGGTAGTCAAGTAAAGGAAGCAGAATTGAATCAACTCATCCACAACACTTCTCTTCGCACAACCCCAAACTGTCTTTCCCTCCCTCTAATCTTGCCAATATTGCCTTCGGAATGTACTCATGGGTACCCAAAATGGCAACAGACACTGGCATAATTTCTTGCCTAAGCATATTATGCCGGCATTCTGAAAACCAAAAAAGAAAAAGCTTGTGCATAATTAGTACCTCATGGCTACCATAATGCATTTATAACAAACCCATTTGTGTATTTTTAACTACCCCATTTGTAACTTTGACTGCTATTGAGTTGCTAGCTCCACATGTGTTCCTAGTGAGTAACACTTGACTTTGTGGCTCCCCTCCTTTCTCATGTGACATTCCTACAGGCGTACTATAGTATTAAGTAGTGCCTGCGTCATCATCATCGTCATCATCATCATCATTTTTATTTACAGCATTATTTCTGTTTAAAAATCTTTACGTTAAATTACTGTAAAAACCTGGCCCAAAACCAGTAGAATATTATTATATACAGCTCTAGATAAAACTAAGCTGTAATAATAATGATAATAATAATGATAATAATAATAATAATACTAATAATTTAATTTATCATCATTATCAACACCATTATTATAATGATTGCAATTTTTTCGGTTCTAACAGCCAATATTTTTCAATGTCTTGCCGAAGTCCTCTTTAGGGGGTCAATGAAGTCCACCACGGAGAGTTCAACCCCATTAGCCCCAGACGAGGACTTAGCAAGAAGTTGAACTGGCCAAGGTGAATGACTGAATTATTATTATTATTAATATTATTTTTATACAAGCCTAGACTCTAGTATTTCAATTATCAATGAAGTCTCCCACATTTCAGGACCAGTCTGAGATAAAGAAGGCAGAGTCAAGGAGACCAAGGTGAATGAGAGGAGGAATGGCCAAGACACCTTAGACTAAAATGGGATATCACCTTTCCCATAACTTCACACCCCACATTTCATAGACTTTCCAGGCAGGAATTCTACATTGGCACCTGCTTTGAATGGGACTGGTCACCAACCCAGCCCATCACCCCTGCCCACCAACCTCACCCACCAATCCACACCACCACCAGATAAGCTCTTCAGACATGAGAACCAACCATACATGAAGTTAAACCTCCACTGGCCTAAGTTGTCATCTCCAAACAATAACAGGTAAGATAGAAAGCTCAACTGGAGAGGATTTGAGACTCCAGAAGTGCTTGACACCAAACAATACCATCAACTAATAGTGAAAATGTCACAACAAATACTGGAGCTGTGAAAACTTGGCCATAACAAAGGAAGCTTCTCTTGAAGTGTTTGATAAAGTAGAAACAGTGAAAGTTAGCATGGAGCTGGAATGGAGGATGATATACCACAATCCACAGTGGTTCATATATTAACATTTACTTTATTTTTATTACTATTCTATTATTATCATTAATTATTATTATTATTATCATTATCATTATTATTACTATTGTTACTATTATTATTACTATTGTTACTATTATTATTATTATTACTATTATTATTATTACTATTGTTACTATTATTACTATTATTATTATTACTATTGTTACTATTATTATTATTATTATTATTATCATTATTATTATTATTATTATTATTATTATTATTACTATTATTATTATTATTATTATTATTACATTATCATTATTATTATTATTATTATTATTAATTATTATTATTATTATTATTATTATTATTATTATTATTATTACTATTATTTGAAGGGGGCAAGGATGACTTTCACAAGCTCCCTCTCCACAATCGGCTAGTGCAATAGTGGGAATGGTTTTACCTATTTGTAGCTATAGTTTCTCGAAGGACCAGAGTGCTCCTTGTGTTATTATTACCAAACTCAATAATACTCAGTAAAAAGGTAATCTGGTTAAAAGTATTTTTAAAAGCACTAACAACGGTTACAATGCGTCGCCAGACAACACAGTTTGCCGGCGGTTAAAATGATCGATATGTACATGCGCGATTGTGTGTATGCGATGATAAAAGTTTGTCAGTTCATACCAGGGTAGACCTGGTCATTATTATTATTATTATCATCATTATTATTATTATTATTACTATTATTATTATTATTATCTGTTTATGTCTTCTGTATAATGTAAGTACAGAACCCATCCCCTGGACTAATGAAGTTTACGAACATGACAACGACCGATCACACCCTTTACTCCGACGGAGAGAACCACACCGCAAGAAAGCAGGTGCCTGTCACTTTCCCTTCACAAAAACAAATTGCTCGCCTGAACAACTAGCACGTATCACATACACACAAACACAGGCCAGCTGCACCGGCTAAGACGGCCTTTAATGAATTTCGGCTTGTTAACTGCTATCTACAAAAGATGAGAGAATGCAACAAACTCTCCCTCTCCCTCTCTCCCTTCTTATGTGTGCCCAATTCCGCCCACCATCCGTTCACATGTTCTGGGAACATATGGCTGCAGATTTGTAACACTTCCACATGCCTTGCTCACCACAGACATACCACCAGTGGTAGAACTACATCTATGGTGATGGACAATAAGATAGCATGGCCAAAAAAAAAAAAAAAAAAAAATACTGCTGCCTGCCATGCCAAATTAATTACTCTTATACCATGGTTGCTGCGGTAACACCCATGGATTAAAAGTGATATTTTCCCGGTGATTTTTCCTGGGGCTATGATATTTTCCCGGTGCGGTGTCAAGCGAATTCTTCCGTGTTTCCGGCCCAAAATTAAAATTCAATTAAAATTCAATTGAAGCACGCCAGAAAGTTTACTTTAGCAAGTTTACTTTAGCAAGTTTACTTTAGCATTGTAGCTGCCAGCTGTTATCTCCAGATCTAACTCTACCTGGGCTGCTCAGCAGTAAGCAGTAAAGCAGCTAGCTGTGGTAAATTCCTGTGGTATGAGAGCGGCAGGAGAGTTATATGTGGTAGGGCTGGTCCCATATAGGTGGATATGAGAGAGTAGTAGTAGCAGCAACTATGGTATAAAACAGTTATGCCATGGCAACATCTGGGTTATGGAATATCACCGCCCTTATCCCTCAGGCTTCGCCCTCGGGATCGGGACGGTTATATTCCATAACCCCTCGTTGGCCATGGCATAACTATTACTTATAAAACAACAAGATCTATGAAAACAACAAATAACAACAACAGTAATCTCTAATACAAGAGTAAACAAAGGCACATGTGGTGGCAAAATGTCCATTTACAGCAGCAGTAAACTAAGAATCCCAACACCTAATCACAGAATGCTGAATAATAATAATAAAAAAATAAAAAAGACATACATATGTAAATAAATGAAAAGATAATTTTTCAATCCAACTTCATCAAAGGTTTAATAAGCACACACACACACACACACACACACACACACACACACACACAATGTTCTGTACAGCATGTGTAAACATCATTACAAAAAAATTCTCTTGCTTTCACTACAAAGTAGAATAAAGAGTGCACATGACAGCCTACAGAAGTGGGAGCAGCAGTAGCAGCTGCTGTTTACTCAGCTATTCATTCCATACCGAAAATCCCTAACTCGTTGCTGCTTAATCTAATTTATGGGATTGCATCTGTGGAATAAAAAAGAAAGATCAAAAAATGGAAAAACATATCAAAGAGAACCGAAAAAGGTACACCAAAAGAATCTAATAAATGTTTTCGAAAATCATCGAATTATAAAATAATTATTTTTCATTGTAACCACGACATAAGAGAGATAGCCGCCTAAGACAACAGTTTTATCTTCTCTATACCAAATCCTGTTATCATCAAACACAGTACATGCTCCCGAAACTTATTTAGTGCAAGAATGGGACAAACATGCAAGTGCTGATCGTACAAGAACTAAACACCCTCAGGACAAAAACATAATTTCCTAATCACATGATAGCATAAAACCCAACAATGCAAACTGTAGCCCATTCTCCCACCAGTGCACTTTCACTATTACTGGGCCACTGGTTGTATTATACATTATTGTGTGCGCAAATGAGAAGATACGGTGGTACGGTAATATCGAGGGGAGGGTGCATAAAAAAATAGTGCGACTTTAAACGGCATAACAATCTTAATTAGTATTAAAGACTTGTTGTTATTCTACCACAATGATTCCTCTCTCTATCCCATAACTTGGGGCTGTGGACACAGTCCCAAGGCAAAATGTAAACAAGGTCCAATGTTTGCACATACAAATAACTGAAAGAGGAGGCTCAAGTGGAAGAAAATATTTTCTTCCACACCCAAGTCCACAAAGAGAGACGGCATCCCACTGAACAGCTGTCACCATGGTGATGGACAAACTAACAAAAAATTAAGAAAACTGGCAGCACAAATAAGTAGGGTATTGAATGTTGTACTCTTTATTTATGAAAGAATTAATGTGTTCCAGAAGCCTACAAGATATTTCAAGATATTTCCCATACTGAATACTAGTTTAAATGGTCCAAGTGCATAGCAAATGGACACAAGCATTCCGCAGATAATTTAAATGTACTTGTCAATGCTCAACTCGAAAATTGAAAATACTATGTGCTCATAAAAATAAATCCAATATTGGTTCTCTGACTCATGCGAAAAGTCAAATAGTCTAATATTCATTGTACATGGACATACCGATATATTAATAACTGTCAGTCCAACACCTGACTAGTTCCATTGAAACACAGCACACTACAAGTGATCATATATAATGGCTGTAATTCAAAGCCATGAAACAGGCCATGTAAATTTAAAATAATAATAATAATAATAACTTCCAATAGCCTACTGGAGCAAAGAGATAGTTTAGAAGGTGCTAAAATTCTCAAGAAGGCACCAGAGGGCACTGGGTGGTATCTTCTAATCATGCTAAAACTCCTCCAAAGCTATCATAAATTATCCTCAGTTATGACAGGAGCTATCTGCTATTACTACACACGCATGTATACAGCTATCCACATGGCAGAAACATGCATTTCAACGCGTCAACCCTTACCAATGCTAAAGTCATGTGACACTCTCATCACTCATTAATTGACACTACTAACACGTGAAGGAATGCAAATTGAAGGTGAGCAAATGTGTGTGCATGTGTGAGTATGTATGAGTGTGTGTATGTGCAGAATGAATGTGAGGTGCGTGAGCGTGTGAGGCTGTAGCGTCCTGAGCAAAGCGAGGATGTCACGATGGTAGTCCAGTGCCTAATTCACTTTGAACGTAGCGACCGTTCCATGCATACTGTATCCCAAACCAAGGCAGGGACACTGTATAGCCTCACTCCCTAAAGAAGGTCTGTGGTGAACTAACTAATTAACCATTGCATTGCATCATCTGCACACGCATGAAATTATGTATTGCATCATTCAGAACTTTCTAGATTCATTCACCACGTGGTAAAAATATATTGACTTCTTCTTGATAGCTGGTAGTGATTTAGCTAGTTTCAGTGTAGATTATATTAGGCTAGACACTACATTGGTGACCCTGACAAAAGTTTCCTCAACATCATGACCCATCCAGATCCACCAGACCCGCCAGTGCTCGACCCAGCACCCGTGGTAGCTTCCACCTCTGTGAACATTAAACTCCCACCCTTCTGGCCCGCAGACCCTGCAGTGTGGTTTGCTCAAGTAGAGGCAACCTTCGCCACAAAGCGGCTCAATGCCCAAAAGAGTAGATTCGACTTCGTAGTTGCATCTTTGTCGCCGGAGGTGGCAACAGAGGTGAGAGATTTGGTGCTTCGACCACCGGAAGCCAACCCCTACGATGTACTCAAGGAGACCCTCATCAAGAGGACAGCTGCCTCAGAACAGAGGCGACTCCAGCAGCTGTTTCAAGCAGAGGAACTAGGGGACAGAAAACCCACACAGCTTTTGCGACGAATGCATCAGCTGTTGGGTGACCGAGCTGGTCTTGACGAAACCTTCCTCAGGGAGTTGTTTCTACAACGGCTTCCAAGCAATGTCAGGATGGTTTTAGCCGCCTCCCCCAGTGCCACGCCCCTGGAGAGCCTGGCCGAGCTGGCCGATCGGGTCACTGAGGTTGCTGCTCAACCAGTGTCTGTTGTTACTGGCTCTTCTACCCAATCCCAGGTTACCCCAGTCGCAGCTGTGGGAACTAATCAGCCCACCACAGCTGACTTTGAACGGATCCTGAGTGAGCTAGCCAAGCTCCAGACAACTGTCAAGTCTCTCACCAGACACAGGAGCAGAACTCCAAGCAGACCCTCCAGACGCCAATCGCCCTCCCCCAATCCCACAGCCACCAACCAACTCTGCTGGTATCACCAGAAGTTTGGAGATGAGGCTCGGAAGTGTAACCAACCTTGCTCTCACCCAAACTAGCAGGCCAGGCACTGGCGACGACGAGTGATCCCGGCCTTTCTACCAGTCGTCTACTTCACATACACGACCCCACCAATCACCTCACTTTCCTGGTCGACACCGGCGCCGCCGTCAGTGTACTCCCTCCCTCCCCTACTGACAGAAAGCACCCACAACTTCACTTTAATCTCCAAGCTGCCAACGGCTCACACATTACCACATTTGGAAGGAAGTCCCTCACCCTTAACCTGGGGCTCCGGCGCTCCCTTCCCTGGATCTTCGTGGTAGCGGACGTCCGCAAGCCTATCCTTGGAGCTGATTTCCTCCATCACTTCCACCTCTCAATGGACCTCAACAAACGAGCCGTGGTGGACAACACCACCCAGCTCACCATTGCTGGTGTGTTAGCATCTACACCATCTCTCAAACCCTCCATTCCACCACCACCAAATCCTCCCAATGAGTACACCGCTCTCCTGGCTGAATACCCTCAGCTAACCCAACCCCACAACTACAACGATCAACCCACCAAGCACAACGTCACTCACTCAATCGCTACAAACGGTCAGCCCGTTGCAGCCAAAGCCAGACGCCTGGCTCCAGAACGTTTGCACTCAGCAAAGAAAGAGTTCCAGCACATGCTAGACCTGGGGATTATCCGACCCTCCAAGAGTCCCTGGTCTACTCCTCTCCACATGGTGCCTAAGAAATCAGGTGACTGGAGGCCCTGTGGGGACTATAGACGCCTCAACCAGGCCACAGTACCCGACAGGTACCCCATTCCCCACTTACACGACTTCTCCTCGTCCTTGCAAGGTGCCACCATTTTCTCAAAACTAGATCTGGTCAGAGCCTACCACCAGATCCCAGTGGCAGAAGCTGACATCCCAAAAACAGCTATTACCACCCCCTTTGGGCTATATGAGTTCGTTAGGATGCCTTTTGGCCTTAAGAACGCCGCTCAAACCTTCCAAAGATTCATGGACGAAGTCCTCCGAGGCTTAGACTTCTGCTATGTTTATGTGGACGACCTCCTGATAGCCAGCAGAAGTCCGACTGAGCACCTTGCACACCTCAAACTTGTGTTTGAGCGACTCAGCCAGTTTGGCATTGTCATCAATGCACAGAAGAGCGTTTTTGGAGTTAGCAGTCTCACATTCTTGGGACACCTCGTGGACTGCAATGGCATCCGACCCCTTCCTGAGAAAGTTGAAGCCATCCACATCTTCCCCAAGCCTGACACTCAGAGAAAATTGAGGGAATACCTCGGACTGGTCAACTTTTACAGGAGGTTCCTGCCCGATTGTGCCAAGCTCCTTCTACCCCTCACCAACCTCCTCTCAGGAAAGGCCAACTCCAACTCCCCCATTACTTGGTCCACCACTGCCGAGTCAGCATTTGAGCAAAGCAAGGCCAGCCTAGCTCAGGCTACCATGCTCCACCACCCACACCATGATGCCCCAACATGCATTGCTACAGATGCTTCGGACCACGCTGTGGGAGCAGTCCTGCAGCAACTGATCGACGGTACCTGGTCTCCAATCGCCTATTTCTCAAAAAAACTACAACCGGCAGAGACCAGGTACAGCACCTTCGATAGGGAGCTCCTGGCGGTGTATTTAGCCATCAGACACTTCAGGCATTTCGTGGAGGGGAGACATTTTCACGTTCTCACTGATCTCACTGATCACAAACCCCTCACCTTCTCTCTGAAAGCCCACCACGACCGCCATTCCCCCAGACAGGCCAGACATCTCGACTTTGTAGCCCAGTTCACTACAGATATTCGCCACATCAGCGGATCGGCCAATGCCCCAGCAGATGCACTCTCCAGGATGGACACCAACTCTATAATTCCCCTGGACATCCAGAACGACATCAATTTCGAGACCATGGCTCAGCTCCAAACAACTGACCCTGAGCTACAGTGGATCGCCAGTCACCCTGAGTCCTCCAGTCTTACACTGGAATGTGTTCCCTTGAACCCCACAGGACTCACCATCATATGCGATACTTCAACTGGCAAGTACACACCCTTTGTACCCCACTCTCTGCGTCGTCCGGTGTTTGACATTCTACACTCCATGTCACACCCAGGCATGAAAGCCACCCAACGACTCATTACTGCCAGATTCACATGGCCTCACATCAAGCGTGACGTCAGACAGTGGACTAAGGCGTGCACCAGTTGCCAGCGAGCCAAAGTCAACAAGCACACCTCAACTCCACTCTCCACCTTTGCACTTCCCAGTGCTAGGTTTGATGCCATTCACCTGGACTTAGTGGGACCACTACCACATTCCAATGGCTACACCTACCTCCTGACTGTCATTGACAGGTTTACTCGCTGGCCAGAGGCATTCCCTCTCCCAAACATTACAGCGGAGACAGTGGCTCGAACATTTTTGCAAGGATGGGTAGCCAGGTTTGGGACCCCTACTACAATCACCACTGACAGGGGCAGCCAATTTGAGTCTGGACTCTGGAGTGACCTCATGGAGGTACTTGGCACCAAACGCCTCAGAACAACTGCCTACCACCCCCAAGCCAACGGATTGGTGGAGAGATTTCACCGGCAACTGAAAGGGGCCCTCAAGTGTCACAAACCACAGGACCAGTGGACAGAAGCACTACCTTGGGCATTGCTGGGCATCAGGTCAGCAGTCAAGGAGGACAGCAAGTGCACTGCTGCGGAGATGGTCTATGGCAGCTCTCTCAGAGTCCCTGGGGAATTTGTACAACCATGCACCCCAGACACCATCATGGACCCTGCCGCCTATGCTGCACGCCTCCGATCAATCATGGCCACACTCAGTCCTGCCTCAAGTCGCCGAACGCCTCCAACTTCAACATATTTCCCTGCCGCCCTCGACTCATGCACCCATGTTTTTGTCCGAAGGGACTCAGTTAAAAGACCTTTACAACCCCCCTACGATGGACCATTCCAAGTCATTAGCAGAACCCCCAAGTACTACCACCTTGCGATGAGAGGCAAGGTGGATACAGTGTCAGTGGACAGGCTAAAACCTGCTCACAGGGATACACAACCTCCCCTGCCTCACCCTATAGCAGATGCTCAGCAGCCTCCTCCACTCGCACGACCCCCGTCACCACCATCCACTCCCGCAGCCACAACTACCTCGTCACCAACCCCCCTACCCAAACCACCTCCCGCATCAACGCAGGTATCTACAAGAGTTGGTCGACGAGTTCGCTTTCCCAAGCACCTTCAAGACTACATACGTTGACACTGGCGGGGGAGTAATGTGGTGAACTAACTAATTAACCATTGCATTGCATCATCTGCACACGCATGAAATTATGTATTGCATCATTCAGAACTTTCTAGATTCATTCACCACGTGGTAAAAATATATTGACTTCTTCTTGATAGCTGGTAGTGATTTAGCTAGTTTCAGTGTAGATTATA
>WLWD01003238.1_pt1 | contig 25031 bp, 28 predicted proteins | sample 6712731 | NCBI WGS metagenome assembly WLWD01 (sample SAMN12718690, study PRJNA576275) | sponge metagenome | isolation source: marine sponge | host: Mycale hentscheli | place: New Zealand: South Island, Marlborough, Capsize Point | collected 2014-11-01 | reverse complement strand
CCAAAATATTGCTGCGGTCGTCAGAGAGCAACTTTTTTGAGCGTGGAACACTTGCATTGACACGCCCTACAATTACATACCCTTCAATATCATCAGTTCACTTACACGGAGACCCCTTACCTGTTAGCACTCGCAGAAAATTCTCTACTGTCACCTATACATACATATACATTACTATAAGGATATATCCAACTAAAACCACACCCACCTCGTAGCCACGGTAATCCACTTCAACATCGTCTCCATACACATTGATGTGTTGATTAGCATTGTTGAAAACAGTAGCTGCACGCACACACACACACACACACACACACACACACACACACACACACACACACACACACACACACACACACACACGAAAAATATTTCGTGGTTCTGGTTGTTTAAGTTTTCTTCCAGGCAAGCTAAAGTTCCATAACCTTATGATAACTCTTGGGCTAGAGTTCTTACCTGGTCTAGGGTTTCTTACCTGGTCTAGGGTTTCTTACCTGGTCTAGGGTTCCTTGGGTTGCATGCCATATCGTCCGCAAGCATTAAGATAATGTTGCTACACAACAACAACAATAACAACAACAACATCTAGAACAGCATAAAGATGAATAAAAAAATCAAGTGTCCTCTTGAACAATCAGATATTCTTGAACTAGACCACCGACTACAATTATACAACTGATTGTGGACGAGAAGTAGAATGTATGTCAGACTAACTATCCCGTACCTGTCCAGGACCAGACTAACTATCCCGTACCTGTCCGGGACCAGACTAACTATCCCGTACCTGTCCAGGACCAGACTAACTATCCCGTACCTGTCCAGGACCAGACTAACTATCCCGTACCTGTCCGGGACCAGACTAACTATCCCGTACCTGTCCGGGACCAGACTAACTAACCCGTACCTGTCCGGAACCAGACTAACTAACCCGTACCTGTCCGGGACCAGACTAGCTATCCCGTACCTGTCCGGGACCAGACTAACTATCCCGTACCTGTCCGGGACCAGACTAACTAACCCGTACCTGTCCGGGACCAGACTAACTAACCCGTACCTGTCCAGGACCAGACTAACTATCCCGTACCTGTCCGGGACCAGACTAACTATCCCGTACCTGTCCAGGACCAGACTAACTAACCCGTACCTGTCTGGGACCAAACTAACCAACCCATACCTGTCCGGGATGCCGAGTCTCTTGACACTGCGATAGATAGAGAGTGCATTAGCCACATGTCTGTAGTTGAACCAGTACCTGGAGGCACACACCTACATAACATGCACGTGATAGTCACATGACCGACATGATAATCACATGACTGATGTGGACTGGTATGAATGATAGTCACATGACTGGCTAGAGGCCTCCCGTCCCTCCCCCATTGCTGTTTAAGACTACATGTTGTCCTTTAGTTATGTAGCTCTCCATCTGTCACTGTCCCTGCCATAGTCTACCACTCTAATTAAAACTAGACATTCATTATAACTGGTACACTATAGTTCACAATATAAGTATGTCCACCCACACCAAGTATAGAAGTACAGGTTCTATCAATGTGTGTCAAGCACAAGTTAGCAAATGTGAGACAGATATATTCAGTGAGAGTTGCTGAGGTGTTTTAGTTACTGTCTAGAGGAACCAACAGAAGCAGTCATGTCAGGCCCAACGATACCAAACCTTTATAGAATAAATGTAGTTGTACTACTACTGAAGTCAAAGTCCCACGAACTTTTAATCAATATCTATACTTCATTTAACTTGTAAACAATTCTATATATTTACCAAGCCAGACACCTAGCCCCACAACAATACTTTTAGTCTCCGTTTAAAAATTCAGAATGCAGCGTTGTGTGAAATATACATTTTTGTGTGAAGTATCCTCATGACTTCTCTAGTGTGTACCCATAATAGCTAAAATATGAAGATAAAAATGCACCAATAAGCACTTACTATTACTGCCCAGTTATTTGTGTGCGTACTCTCGTCTCTAGAGGGACTAGAAACTACCAGTAGACCAAAAAACACTGCAATCTTTACTAACCAACAAAAAGAATCTATTGAACAAGCCATTTGTGACGATCCTTGCCTAACGCTTCTCGTATCAGCAGCGGGAAAAAATTTTAAATGGTGATACTTAGCCTCATAATTTGCAACCACTACATACTCGTATGGAGACTAACGGCCATTGGGCTACGCTGCACAGGCAGCGTGGTATCGTAAACTTGACCCATGTAGTTTAACTTTCTTGCAAACTTGTATAATTTACGTAATGTGGACAGATTTAGTAGAAAGATCATCTGTATTATAATCACAATAGCTATGGTGTAAACCATCACTTCAGTTTATTTTCTTTTAGCTACTCTTTTGTATTTAGTCATCCATCCATTACACCCGATTTTATTTATATGGTTGTAAAGTTAAAGTGATACTCTTTATGCTCCCTCACTGTTCCAGTGATAAAAATTGATCCAAACATGGGCTTTGAAAAACTTAGTGACTATGTCAATAAATTATATCCCTTGTAAGAACAGGAACTAATACAAGTGATGTTTTCACTTAGTCACACTCAAAATTAAATATATTAAATATATATACATCATCTTCACCACAACGTTATCTGTAGGCATGTATCACATAACAAACTACTTCAGTGAAGATATCTAGCTTGGAATAAACACTCAGTCAGAGTGATATGGCTATAGATATTTCACTCTCAAGCTTTATTTTCACTCACCTCTGGCTCTTGAAAATAAATTAGCCTGCTCATGAAATATTTCGCCATATCACACTCTGACTCATGTAACAAGTAATATGCAGAAGGTGAACAATTGCAGGTGTTAATTGTAATAAATTTCATTGGTGAGAGGTGACTGTGAAAGCAGTTGTGATGACTGTCTGAGCCAGTTCTGAGGCACAATGAAGTGCTGCCAGTCGAGAGGTCAAAAGGTCACTAATGAGATTATGGTGTGCAGATGATGCCTGTAATAATGGGTCATGATTAGAGGGGGAGTGGCTAGATGTAGTGAGTGGGGTGGGACAAAGGAGGTGCCACGTGGTTGAGCGAGGTAGACTGGCTAGTGCCACGCCCCCACAGCAACAATGAGTCCCAGGAATGTGTCGGCTATCTGAGACTAGATCCCCTCCGTCATCTCCTTGTCCACTCCTAGATACCGTGCCAAGCGGTATAGTCCAGCAGTGTTGGTGGGCAGAGTCAGAGAGAACAGTAAACCCCGCCCTATCATACACAGCCAGGGCTTGCCGCTGGAAACACACTGCCATCATTTGTAGCACACGCCTACCTGGTCAGAGAAACTTAATAACATTGATGACTGATAAACCATCCAAGCCACACCCACTTTCTTACCTAATCCAGAAGATGCCACGCCTTCTCCCTGAGCCTGTGGGCACAAAAATTCAACAACAAAAAAAATTAAAATTTCATCTTTGACTAACTTTCTGCGATAGCCAGAAGGCAATACGAGTGTCCATACAACCAGCCCCTCCTACCACCACTGGATCACCAAGGCAATGCTCACACACCTTCACTGCCAAACAAGAGAACACTAATCATCGCACATGCTCAGTAGCCTATAGTTCTCACACCTGTGCTACGACAAACCACTTCTATCTCTACCGCGCTCTCCAGGCTCCTCCCACATAACAGGAGAGTTGAGTGAGAATCTGCCACGCCCAACAACTGCCAAAACCTAAGGCACACACACACAAATCAACTTCCATGGTAACGCACGTTACAACTTACTGACGATTCAAATGTGTTATCCTTTTAATGTCCTTGACCCCACCCACCTTAGCATTGGCGAGAGCTAGTGAGGACGTGCTACTAATGATAGAACCACCACACACAGCGTGGACTGATGCAATGTGCTGACTCGACACTCTCTCCAGTACCATCACATTCTATATCATTGATACACTCACTTGTGCTTCTAATAGTAACCACACCTTACCTTATCTATTAGATAGTCCTTGAGACAAGGATGAACAACTTTCTGACAGATCAGAAGCCCCACCCTTTTTTGTACTAGACCACACCCAATACCTAATAAAACATTCCTCACTTCCTTGCCAACACTCAAGGATGCCACACCCTCTAACTTCCCCTCCTCCTTATCAAGCCAGACTCCACCTTCCTCGTCACCTGCCAGCGATGATATGAACAACATAGTTCTAATTAACACACCATCCTCTTTCCTGAGATTTTCACTACTGGGCATGTGCGGAGTATGCCATGATTCTTGAGGCAGCAATACACCTTCAAATAACTTGGATTGACTATTGGTAGCATGGGGGTGTGGCAGGAAAGAGACACACCCACTTATAGTAGTGTGAGATGACATGATTGAGTCATTAGATGGTATTGCCCTCAATACTCCCTAAACACAACATGTACATGACAACACATGTATAGATACACATGTCCATGACAACACATGTCCATGACAACACACATGTAATGATAATGTTGTGCACATGCACACACACTGAGTAGTCTATAGTCACATTGTCTTACTAGCTGACCTACTTATTTTTACGATACAGTGTAACCTCCGATAGTGAACTCTCTAACAAGCAAACCACCTCTGCCCCCTCCAATAGAAAATGTATTGCTAGTTACCTCTCGAAGCAAACAACCTCTTAGAAAAGCCCTAGTCTAAATTGTTCAGAGTTCGGAGGTTCTATTGTGTAATAGAATATGTTTTGCAGTTCTTCAATAAACTTCCAATCCAATCTTTAATCTAGTGTTGCCCCGGTCAGTGCCTCGGGTCGGGTGTCATGACTCACTAGTGTCCCAGGTCAGTGCCTCGGGTCGGGTGTCATGACTCACTAGTGTTGCCCAGGTCAGTGCCTCGGGTCGGGTGTCATGACTCACTAGTGTTGCCCAGGTCAGTGCCTCGGGTCGGGTGTCATGACTCACTAGTGTTGCCCAGGTCAGTGCCTCGGGTCGGGTGTCATGACTCACTAGTGTTGCCCAGGTCAGTGCCTCGGGTCGGGTGTCATGACTCACTAGTGTTGCCCAGGTCAGAGCCTCGGGTCGGGTGTCATGACTCACTAGTGTACTTCTAGTCACTTGATTGCAATCTCACTGTCTAACCTGGAGTAGTAACGATGCCAGATGGTGCACAGCAGATGTTGGGAGGTGACTGAGCTTGGAAGTCATGAAAGATGTGAGGAAGTGGAGGAGAGAAGAGGCGGAGGACAAGTTTATCGGATGAGTGACACTGTGGTTGCCATGACGCAACCAATCACATAGCTCTGACATGACATCACTAATAGCTACTGAAACAGACACCTTTGGGAATGCTAACTCAAAGCCTTCCAGGATTAGGCTAACACACACACACACATATATTACAATTTGTATGAGCTTTGTGTCCAAGTTGTATTGGACTCACTTTGTTGCTAGGATACCAGCATATAAGGTGGAATCCACATAGCATTGACCATGTGCTTGCAGATGTGCTATCATTACCTTCAACAATGGATGATGGGGCTCAAGCAATTCTAATATTTGGTGGGTGTGTTTAGTTCTGGTGATAGCCCCGCCCATTTGGGGTTGAAGTATCTGGTGGAGGCCCCAGGGTCCATACGCGTCTTTCAAAATACTTCTAAACCACTTCAGCTTATTCTTCATCTCACCTCCATCCACTCTTATTATATCTACTCCTCCATTATTCTGGACTGTTTCAGTCCCCCTCAAAGACATGACCTGCTTCGACGATACTTTACCGGTACATTTCGTAGTCGCCGACTCCTTACCGAAAGACGATCAGTTGTCGTAATGCCGTTTCTGCGGATGCGTTTAGCCCTTCACGGCTGTGTCAATAGGCCATTCTACCACATTGTCGTGTGTAAGAATACTAGCAAGAGAGACGGAAAGCATCTTGAACAGGTACATAGATAGATGCTACACTCTCAAAATTTAGATGCCACTCCCCCTCCACAGGTGGGTTGCTACGATCCCATGCCAAACTACAATAAAGAGGTGGTAGTGGGCCTCAACATAGAGAGAATCAAGTAAGTGTAACTGTGTGACTTGACAGGGTACAGGAAACTCTGCACTCTTTGCAGATACTGGCTAGGAGTGGGTGCCATACCTACAGTTGCAGTGCACAGACTACTTGGATTGGTAAGGGATCGTCTAATTGAATTGTCCAACCCCCTTTAATTGAGTAAAGATTTTGTATAGAGTGGAGTGACTCCCAAACATCCCCGACTTTACCTTGAAGCAGCTCGTAATAGGCATGGTAAGATGGAAGAGGTGTGGGGAGGAGGAAGAGATGTAGATGGAGAAGATGATGAGGATGCACGTCCACAGGAGCCAGAGACAATCCCAGATCAAATGGAGGACTCTGGTTGATACTTGTGAGCTGTTGCTATAACCTACCCTCTCATCTGCCTCTCAACTGGTGTTCATCTAATTCTATTGAATCATTTTCTTCATTGCTTCATTCAATTGCAGAGACTAACTCGAGGTGTAGTTTTTGTATTGGGACTTTAAATCCCTTATCCCTTGGGTCCCTTGGGGAAGGATACTCTATGTAGTCCCCCCCCCCCCCACCTTCAGGGCAGGGCTTCAATATGTAGAGTCTCAAATTGTGTTAGGACTCACTATGTTCTCAATTAGTTACACACTGCAGCCGTTGTGAACTACCATGTTTAGGGTCTCTCAGGCCCACAGTAGCACCCCAAGGCTACTGCAGTCTATGGCCTTGGGATCCCTCAGAGGCAGCACTTGACTGTTGTTTATAGGACCAGATATAGTTATGAGACCAGGTATAGTTATAGGACCAGATGTATTTATAGGGCCAGATATAGTCATAGGACCAGATGTAGTTATAGGACCAAATAATTATAATTAGGGGACCAAGTATTTAGTTTACAATTTATTTGAAGATGGTACTAGATCTCATAGTGAGACTGCTACTAGACCACATTACTAGTACTAGACCACATTACTAGTACTAGACCACATTACTAGTCCTGGGCCACATTACTAGTCCTAGACCACATTACTAGTACTAGACTACTGGCTGTAGGAGTTGCTAGGAATTGGAAGTCAAATTACATCTGATATGATTTACAAGAGCACAAACAAAAAATATAGTCTGCCAAGTGAAAGTTTCCTCAATTCAGTAGTCTAGGTGAAGGAGGTGGTTGGGGGAGGGATGGGGGAGCCAGGGGCGTGGGTGCCTGGTTCACTGAACACACTGGCATAGGACGACTTGAGGAAAGTGATGTAGTTCTCCAAGCTTCTCTTAGTGCTGTGAGCCTGTTCCAGCCGATCTGTGAGCTCATTCACTCTAGAGTGATAGCGACGGTCCAGATCTTCCTTGGACTTGCGGAACTGTGTGGCCAGATTGTTGGCCCGCCCAAGCTGCGTCTCCAGGTCAGAGATCCGAGCCAAGTGTGTCCGTTCCTGTGCGAAAATTATAACAACATTTTATCAACATAGAATAATCCTCATTGATTACATTGATTCTATTTCTCACCTTTCCTGCTGCCCTATCCTTGGTATGTTCCACTTGTCTTCTAGCATCAGCTCTCATGGAGTCCACCTGAGCTGTCAGAGTAGTTATCTCCTGCACCTGTTCTTCAATGCGATGTTGTAGCCTCTGCACTACTTCCTCCTTCTTGCTTGAGATGGCTATCATCTCCCTGCTCTGTTCCTCTACCTCAGACTGCCTCTGTCCAGCAGATGACAGTTTGGCTTCCAAGCTCTTCCTGTCCACAGAAGCCTGGTGGAGTCGCTCCTTGTAGCTGTCAATGGTGGTATTGCTCTGGTCCACTCGAGAACGGAGTTCAGTTAGCATACGGCTCTGGTCAGACAGTCGCTGCTCCATCATCATCAGACTCTCCTGAGTCTCTGCCAACTGACCTTCAGAGACCTAATAAGATACATGATACTGCGTCAGGCTTGGTTCTGTGTCATTGATGACCACTTACCTTCAGCATGTCTGGCAGAGGTTCCAACTCAGCTAGCTGTTGCTGCAGGTTTATGCGACACTGTACACAAGACAATAGAGAACATATGATGTAAAGATAGCCTAGTAGCTATTATCAGAGATGACTTCTTATCCTCACCTTCTCAGATTCTGCCATGCTGTCTCTCTTGTACCGGTCCATCTCCTGTTCCTTGTGTCTGAGTTCCCTGGCCAGCTCCTCTTGGTCACTCCTACTCCGCGCCAGCTGAGACTTGTACTCGTTCACCAGTTCCTCGTAGTGGGACAGACGTCCTCTGAGAGTGGACAGGTCCGCCTCCAGACCAGACACCTGCATGCACGCACACACATACACACACAGTCCCATTGCCACTCCCACCCATCAATCCTGTCCTAGTTTGTCTTACCTTGGTGAGGTGGCTGTTATCTGAGCTCTGTAGTTTAGCCTGCAGTGAAGTGACTTGTGTCTGGAGTTTGTCTACTTCTACTTGACTGATGTTGAGAGCTCTTAGTTTGTCATTGAGTTGAGATGTGATGGCATCAACTGAAGCTTTGCTAGACAAGTGGACTTGAGACAAGGAAGCTTCTAGATCCATCACAGTGCTGCATGGCCACACACACACACAGGAATGGTGAGGATAGTGTAGTAGTTGCTACAGTACATTACATGCATGCACTCTTACTTCTTAAAACTTGTCAACTCTTTGCGGTGTTTTTCATCTTCATAAGTTAGCTTTATCACCAGAGACTTCTCGTGGGATAGTTGTGAGTTCTAAGAGAAGTATATATCGTGCATACCATCATGTGAACAAGGAGCTCTGGATCATGTACTCACCACATCGTGAAGCTGCTCTGCAACGTTATCAGTCCTTGATTGTGCCTGGGAGAGTTTCTCTTTCGTCTGTTTGTGGTTCTTCTTCAGACTGTCCTTATCCTTGTACCATTGCTCCTTGGAATCCACATACGTCTGCTGCAGCTGGCAATAGTCCTCGTGGCGAGCCTTCAACTGGTCTTCAAGAGCCTGCAGTATAGATAACCAGTCCATCATGACTGAACTCACATCCTGACAATATTTCTATCATATATTTTTGCTCACACTTTTCTTATCTCACATATTGACATTACAAAGCTGACCTCTAGTCGGATCTGCAGAGTCTGTATTTCTCCTTCTTTGACTCCAATTTCATCGTGCAAATGTTGGGAGTGATTCAACATCCTCTCCTGCTCCTGGAGCTGGTCCTTCAAGAGTCCGTTGGTTCCTTCTATTTGTATCAGCTTACGCTGGAGATGTTGACACTGCTCCTTGGTCTGGCCCAGAGAGGACTGGTGCAGCTGCTGGTCCCGGATCATGCGGCGCAAGCTATGGTTCATGCTCTCAAATTGATTCAGACACTCCAAGAAAGTCTCTTTTGTGTCCATCAAGTTAGTTGCATGGACAGACGCAAACCTACGATCCTTTTGCAGTTTCTTGAGAGCAGATTTCACCTTTTGTGCAGAGTTCATTACAGAGATGCTCTCATTCTCCACCTTAGACAACTGCACTATGAGTTCCTCTCTCTTTTGATTCTCGTCGTAGTCTTTGAAGCTACACGTATGAACCCCACAATGTCAAATGGTGTTAATAAAACATGTCACTTAATATTATAAACATCTCACCTTGAAGCAATTGCTCTTTCCCTGTTTGCACTTTGAGCTCTCTCTCTGTTGGCACTGGATGATCTCTCTCTGTTAGCTGCACCACCACTGAAGGACCTCTCTGGACTGGACTGTCGAGACAAGGACACTTTCAATTTGAGATTCTCCAGTTCAGAGTCCAGCAGACATTCCTTATAGTTGCTCAATTGTGCTTCTTTCTTCTTTAAAGTTGCATTTGTTGTTTTGAGAACTGCTTCCTTCTCCTCAAGTTCCCTCATGGATTTCTCCAGCTCCACCTAAACACAAGCACACATAACAATAATGGCATCTATTTCACCTCCAACTATTCATACTAGATAGCTCCTACGCCCACTAACTAGAGTGTTTCCACAGCACTCTACATGGTACTGCTCCTCAATCTGTCCTCACCTTAGCTCTGATGTTCTCCATCTCTGCCTGCAAACTCTTCATCTTGACCTGGTACTCATCGTCTGCATTCTCCACTACTATGTCCGGAGCTCCGATGTCCTCCTGGTCATCACTCAGGTCACTTAAATGGAGTAGAGTAGTGCCGCTCATGTCAGGCTGGATCTCTAGCCTGTGATTACCACCCTAACACACATACATACAACCAAACAGATAAACACACTCACATATACTATCAACCACCAAGTGCAGACATATTATCATCAGATAAACTGCACGCACAGGATACTTCTATTCCTCAAAATATAACAATTTTCACTTGGAGTGGGGTACATGGCATATATTAACACTTTTATCTGTTAAGCAATTGTAAATAAAGTTCCCACTAAAGACTAAACATAAGATCTGTAGCGTCACAATGTCTAGCACTTACAATTTGTCAATTGATGGTGTAAATAAGTGGCAACATTCGAATGTGTGAGATTAGTTGTACTTGGGGTTGATGAAATAAATGAATATTTGCTATAATAATCTTTAAATCATAATATTTAAGCAACTTTTGTTAATTTCTAAAAGAATAAACCTTCACACACCCCCTTACCTCCCAGGTCATCCTGGACAGCTTGTGTCCTCGGCCTGAGGGCAACCAAGCACTGTTTCTAGAGGACATGTCTGCAGAATCCTGCACTCTAACAGAGCGAGTGGAGCGACTTGGTGATCGGCTCTGTGCCCGAATGCCCTACAATAACAACCACACATTGTATAGCCGCTGATGTATACCAGATATGACATCTACTCACAGGCTTGCCAGAAGCCATAGCTGAACAGGACATCTCCTGCATCTCCAATCTACTTATCCTTTGCTGTAATACAAAATCAATTATTCATTTATTTAGGTTTATTATGTAAACTATCTTGACCAATTATTTACACAGCTGTTACCTTCTTCCTGGGTTTGACGTGCAGATGGACGGGCGTCTTTCCCCCGAGATGAACGTGTAGGGGCGATACAGAGCGACCCTTGTACGAGCGGTCCATAGTCCTGACTTACGCAGTTCAGTCTCGTCTCCACCAAGCGATGCTTGTGTGAAAATGGAGAAATTCACACATCCAGACGACGATGTTTATCAGCCACCTTTTAACGACTCTAGTTGTCATAGGAACAATGTGCAATTTTTCTGTTGTTTTCGTTTAATTAAAAATCTTGACTGCGCAGCAAATTAGCGTGCGCACCCAATTCGCGTGCGCACGACAACTATGGCTTGGGGTTCCCCTCCACAGCTCGTCATACCCCTGCCCGGAATGCCACCTTACTGCTGATGCGTACGGTGATCACCAGGTCGGCTGCGGGGGGAATAGGGATCGCATTGCCCGTCACAATGCTGTCCGTGACGCCATCCACGCTGCTGCCCAGTCCGCTGCTCTTGCTCCTTCCAAGGAGACCCCTGGCTTACTGCCTGGCTCGCAGGCTCGCCCGGGCGACATTTTCATTCCATGCTGGAGCCTTGGACGTCCGACCGCCTTTGATGTGCTTGTCATCAGCCCGCTACAGGAGCTCACCATCGCTCAGGCTGCCCAAACACCTGGCCATGCCCTCCAAGTTGGTGTGCAGAGGAAGCTTGCAGCCAACCTCTCAGCTTGCCGCTCTTCCGGGACGGACTTCGTCCCTCTTGTGGCTGAGACACTAGGTGGGTTGGCTGAGGACACCATCCGCACCATCACCATCATCAGCAGGGCCATCGAGAATCGCTGCGGCACTTCTGACTCCACCCCAACTACCAGTCACCTGTTTGGCCGCGTGGCAATTGCTTTATGGCGGGGCAATGCATCGCTGTGGCTCCACCGTCTCCCCACCATACCCCCCTCCCTGGACGGTGTAGCCTGAACTTTTTGTATATTTATTGTCTTTTTCTTTTAACCAGTTGTATATATGCCTCACGATCATTGACCATCATAAAAAGAGAAAAATTTGCTATTATTATTTAACTAATAATGTCCAAGTTTAGATTCTTAATCAAGACACTGACTATGCAGGTTCGTTTCTAATATGAACTCTCCCTGGCATTGCTAGTGCATGTCAGTGTGTGTGTCTCTCTGACCTACTATTTCTCATCTCATGGAACACAAGCTATTTTCATGGGAATATCTGGAGGTATAATAGCCACAATGAAAATGACTTCATATGACAGCCACACCCTTTCAAACTTTACATGGTAATGAAATGAATATAGAAATTCTGATTAGAAGTTTCCATCTGGACCAAAATCATCATCCACATGCTCTTTAATCGTGGCTGTCCTATGACCTCTACTGGGCATGCCTCCGGTCCCACCAATGCTGTCATCAAAGTCAGACTCAGAAGATAGAGAGCCAGGATCATCCTACACCATACATACAAACAGACACACATGCATGCATGCACACACACACATACACAGATTAATAAAAGACAGATAGTTTCCCTACCTGTTTGTACTTGCTCAAATAAAGTGCACATAAACAAACTGAAGCTAGGTAGTATATCCAATAGATAAAAGTCTCCTATTAATACTTACATTATCTGACTCGATCTCTCCATCTCCCATAGTGCCTTCTACAATCCTAGCCTCATCTGTGCACATAGCATGATTACACTACATAAAACCAACACCCTATGACCTTATCTCATACGTACGATGATGATGATGTTCTGGCTGACGTCCTCCAAAGAACTCTGAATTGGCTACCATGAGCATGTCATCACTGATGATGTCATCTTGCATCATCTTCTTCTCTGCTTCAACCATCCTCATCTGAACCTTCCGCAGTGAGTGTTCAGTAGCCTACAGCCACAGCAGAGAGAAAGTTCAAGTTACTCCTTGACACGACTTGCCTTAACCTCACCAACAATAACAAACCCAGCCCCACTTCCATTTATACCTCGAGCTTGCCCTGCTCAGCCCCACCTCCATTTATACCTCAAGCTCGCCCTGCTCAGCCCCACCTCCATTACCTCCAGCTCGCCCTGCTCAGCCCCACCTCCATTACCTCCAGCTCGCCCTGCTCAGCCCCACTTCCATTTATACCTCAAGCTCGCCCTGCTCAGCCCCACCTCCATTACCTCCAGCTCGCCCTGCTCAGCCCCACCTCCATTTATACCTCGAGCTCGCCCTGCTCAGTCTTATTGTGCTGGTCCAGCAGATTGTCGAGGTAGCACAGGTTGCAATGCTTCTCCATGTACTTCTCATACTGCTTGGCCAGCTCTTGCTCCAGCTTCTCATATTCATCCAGAAAGGCAGGTCTCACATTAGACAAACTGTGCAGCCGCTTCTGATTACGCTCCAAATCCTGTCTTTTCTTCTCAATCTTGAGAGTGAGATTAGCCTCATCACTGGCCAAGTTGTTGAGCATGCCTGTCACCTTCTCTATCTCAGTCTATATTAGTCATCAGCAAATAAACATATATACATACAATGTGTGTGTGTGTGTGTGCTAACATGGACTGCCTTGATGCTCTCTTTGATGCCTTCCTCCAGCTTGTCTATGTCCACAGACTTGGCCAGTGCAATCTTTCTCTGTTCCTAATAATTTAATAGAGATGGTATCACAGCAAATGGTAGTATCACAGTAAGTGATGGTATCACAGCAAGTGATGGTCACAGCAAGTGATGGTCACAGCAATAAATACACAAGTATCGAGTCATTTGAGTGCATGCAACACACACATACTTACTCTAAGATCCACTTCTCTCCCCAACAAGCCATAGAGCTTTGCTCCTTTTGCTGTGACTTCGGATGCAAGTTGCCTGCAAGCCTTCAGATCGCTAGCCTACACGAGTAATGAAGTGAGTATTTATCATGAGACTTCATTACTTGTATGTCAATTTACCGTAGCCACTGTGTCCACTGGCGCAGTACTGGCAGCATCTCCACACCTCGCACCCTATCAGTATAAAGAAATACATTCTCACTCATCCAACATATAGGATTTGCATTTCATTGGTTGGCACTTCATGTTCCAAGTAGCTTCAACTCCAGTATAACAACAGCATGGAGATACACACTCCCTGGGCTGCTAGTTACTTTCCTTAAAACATACCATTTCTTATCAACTGGATATGCTAATGTTTACAACAAACCTAAATAAGTAAGTATAAGCTATATTATGATGTCATGCCAAAGATTATAGCGTGAGGCAAAATTGTCTGGGAATAGCTACTCCATTGGCAGTTTACACACATGCAATTTTTGCTGCAAATTGTACAATGTCCTCATTTATAAAATTGCCCCAGGTTGTAACTTCACACTGCCATGATGGATGGAGAGGACAGTGTTGTGTGTGCCACTAGCAGTGAGGGATGGTGAGGCCAGTGTTGTGTGTGCCACTAGCAGTGAGGGATGGTGAGGCCAGTGTTGTGTGTGTCATTAGCAGTGAGGGATGGTGAGGACATTGTTGTGTGTGTGCCACTAGCAGTGAGGGATGGCGAGGCCAGTGTTGTGTGTGTCATTAGCAGTGAGGGATGGTGAGGACAGTGTTTTGAGGACAGGTTGTGTGTTGCCACTAGCAGTGAGGGATGGAGAGGAACAGGTTGTGTGTGTCACTAGCAGTGAGGGATGGTGAGGACAGTGTTGTGTGTGTCACTAGCAGTGAGGGATGGAGAGGACAGTGTTGTGTGTGCCACCAGCAGTGAGGGATGGTGAGGACATTGTTGTGTGTGCCACTAGCAGTGAGGGATGGTGAGGACAGTGTTGTGTGTGCCACTAGCAGTGAGGGATGGTGAGGACATTGTTGTGTGTGTGCCACTAGCAGTGAGGGATGGTGAGGACAGTGTTGTGTGTGCCACTAGCAGTGAGGGATGGTGAGGACAGTGTTGTGTGTGCCACTAGCAGTGAGGGATGGTGAGGCCAGTGTTGTGTGTGTCACTAGCAGTGAGGGATGGTGAGGACAGTGTTGTGTGTGTCACTAGCAGTGAGGGAGGGTGTCACTAGCAGTGAGGGATGGTGAGGACAGTGTTGTGTGTGTCACTAGCAGTGAGGGAGGGTGAGGACAGTGTTGTGTGTGCCACTAGCAGTGAGGGATGGTGAGGACAGTGTTGTGTGTGCCACTAGCAGTGAGGGATGGTGAGGACAGTGTTGTGTGTGCCACTAGCAGTGAGGGATGGTGAGGACAGTGTTGTGTGTGCCACTAGCAGTGAGGGATGGTGAGGACAGTGTTGTGTGTGTCACTAGCAGTGAGGGATGGTGAGGACAGTGTTGTGTGTGCCACTAGCAGTGAGGGATGGTGAGGACAGTGTTGTGTGTGTCACCAGCAGTGAGAGATGGTGAGGACAGTGTTGTGTGTGTCACCAGCAGTGAGGGATGGAGAGGACAGTGTTGTGTGTGCCACTAGCCTCACCTTGGTGGCTTTATTACTCCTCATAGCCGAGTAGAGAATGGATGAAATCTTCAGCAGTTCTTTCACTGCGTAGCCATCAGCACCATACAACTTCTTAGTGTTAAGTTTTAGATGAGCTTTAGAAGCCTGCACACACACACACATACACACAACTTTGCTACCTTGCTAACGTTAAAGGAATTGGAATGAACGCACAAGAAACTGGGCAGATGACTTGATGAAGATGACCCTGTCTTGCTCAGTATCTATGTCTGTAGGTAGATCCACAGTAGGGTCATATCTAAACCAAATATAATATTTTATAACACACTCTCTTACATACTCCTACTAGTTGAAGTTGCAGCTAATGCAAGAACTAGTCTCAAAGTCAAGGCCAGGTTTTACTTGATGATGTCTCCAGCAAGATGCTGGGAGACGTCTCAAAGTCAAGGCCAGGTTTTACTTGATGATGTCTCCAGCAAGATGCTGGGAGACTCAACTCCAGGAAGGCAGCTTATTCCATAACTACTCTATCCAATAGTTAACCTGTTGATGAGCCAGGAGAGAAGCTCCGCCACTAGGGTGAAGTTTGGTGTTCTAAAATTGTCCATTGAGACGAGCCTAGGGTAGCCTAAGGCTTTCATCATCTCAGTAAAATCTGAAAAATAGTAGACAATAATAAAAATCCTGTGGGCTGATGTTGGATATTACTTCTTAAGTCTCTGTAAGACATTTTCCCCCTTTTTCTCAAGTCGCAGGCTGTATGCGGTTCCAAAGCGGGTGACTCGCTTTTGTTGATTCAAGAAACCCGCCTATCCGTCGCCTAGGAGATTAATTAGGGGCTTTCCCTCCCAGCTGCAAGTTCACAGCCCCTCCTCCCCCGCGTCTAACCTGACGGAGCTATGCGACTGCTGCGCTCTCTATCTTCACTGATAAGAAATTGGTGGACGCTAGAGCTAGCTGAGGTGATATTGGAGAGACAACTACAACAGAACCGGTGCTTTCCTTTTCAGGAGCATTTTGCTAAGGATGGAAGAAATTTTTATATCTACAGCAGAAGAGTCCCGTACTTGTATTTTGGACTAGTAGGCGTGCTTTTTAGTATCTTTTCTTTCCTAATGTATATACTGACTGGAGGAGACCAGGTGAGTGTTTTCAGGAAGGTGGCCATGAGAGAGAGGTAGTCAGGCTAAGTACTTGCTCCTAATTTATACAATGAAATGCTATGGGATTGATTTAATTCTGGACTATTCATAGGCTGTTTTGGGATTGATTTAATTCTGGACTATTCATAGGCTGTTTTTTAACAAATGGTACACTCCATCACTATAAAGAACGATTATTAGCTAATTCTGTAATAAAGTATTTTAGCACTCTATTCTTTTGTTACTTGAAATTCCTGCAGCCTCTCTCTCTCTCAATGCTTTCATCTCGTGGTATAAGTCTTTAACTTTAAGTAAACTGTTCCTAACCTATCATACCACCTGTTGCCCTGTGCAGGAGTACTATGTGTATGTAACCATCATATTATTTGCGAGCATCTACTGTATCATCAGATACTGGGAAAGACAGAGTGTTGTCCTGGAGCCCAATGCCTTCAAGTATCATATTTACCTCCAACATAAGCTAGTACATGTGGGATCATACAAAAACATTTATATTCGAATGATCAAGAAGCAATCAGGTACGGGGTTATTAGAAAATGTCCACCACTTACCTCTCTCTCTTTGTGTGCAGGTCTTGGGCAGTTCCAATTTTATCTAGTAATAGATGGGTGTGGTCTTGTTGCTCCCATAGCGATATCAAGACTCACTAGGAACACTAAGGCAGGTGAAGTGCTGGTCATGCAATGTTGATAAGCTCTCATGTAGTATGTTCCACTTGGTAAATCACTTGTTTCAAACTTATTTCTGTGGAAGTTTATCCTTCTGTCTTTTCTACCATAAATGAAGTGAGCACGCCTTCCTGGTAATGTTGCCTTCCTGGCAATGTTGCCTTCCTGGCAATGTTGCCTTCCTGGCAATGTTGCCTTCCTGGCAATGTTGCCTTCCTGGCAATGTTGCCTTCCTGGCAATGTTGCCTTCCTGGCAACGCTGCCTTCCTGGTAATGTTGCCTTCCTGGTAATGTTGCCTTCCTGGTAATGTTGTTTTGGTTGAACATTTGCATTTTAGTTTTAGTTATAGTTTTTTTGATAAAATATATTTCAAGATTGGTTTTTAGTTTTAGGGTTTCACTAGCAGAGACTACTTATTTTGGTTTTTCCAATGTACTAATTTCAATTCTAGTTTTAGTTTTTCAAATTTTCTAACTTCTATTTTAGTTTTAGTTTTTAGAATTCAATTTTTTTTTTACTTCAAGTCATATCAATTTAGATAGTTTTTGTTTTTTCAAATGCAGACTTTAATTTAGTTTTTGTATTCCACCATATTATTGTTAACTGGTTTTTTAGCTCTTTTTTTTTTTTTTTTAACAGGAGTACAATAATTTAGTTTTTGAAATAATTATTATTACCCTGTGGCCAGTCTCTACTTACTGAACGGACAGCAAATACAGCAGGAGACTGAATGATTTGACATGCACATGCTAAGGGAGGGGGCTGGGCTAGATAGTCAAGCAACCACATACTGCTGTCCAACAGAGCCATACAATCACTCAGGTGCTACACACAAACGATTGGGTAAATGGTTTTGCTTCCTGGGACTACCACTGGTCATTCGTCTTCTTTCAGAGATATCACTACAAATAGTTGCTATATTTTTAGTTTGAATGATTCGGTCATTCTCAGCTGAAATCATTATAATAATAGGAAAATTTCTCGTTTTTTACAGCCAATAATATTGTTAATTAAACTTAAACCGACCTTTCGACTTCTTGACCCTTGAAGAGGATTTCGACAAGAAATCGAAACATTGGGTAAAGTTTAATTTACAATATTATTGGCTGTAAAAACGAGAAAATTTGTTATTAATAATTTTAGTTTTTATTCAAGAGCTCTATGACTTTTAGTTTTTAGTTTTTATTATCCTATGTGAAATTTCTGGTTAGTTTACTAAAATGTTTTAGGGGTAACTAAAATTAATTTTAGTTTTAGTTAACCAAAACAACACTACTTCCTGTTCCCCCTGGTGGCTTGTCAGTGTACTGCATTAGCAGGACTGTGTGTGTGTGTAGAGACTGAGACACTGGTGTGTGTGTGTGTGTGTGTGCAGAGATTGAGACACCTGGTGTGTGTGTGTGTGTGTGCAGAGATTGAGACACCTGGTGTGTGTGTGTGTGTGTGCAGAGATTGAGACACCTGGTGTGTGTGTGTGTGTGTGTGCAGAGATTGAGACACCTGGCTGTCCGACTGGCACAAGTTATAGGCCTCAACTACTTTGACGTGGAGGACTTCTCCAATAAACGTATCCTTCACTAACACACCCACCATCTTAATGTGCCAGTTGTGTAACGCACCCACCATCTTAATGTGCCAGTTGTGTAACGCACCCACCATCTTAATGTGCCAGTTGTGTAACGCACCCACCATCTTAATGTGCCAGTTGTGTAACGCACCCACCATCTTAATGTGCCAGTTGTGTAACGCACCCACCATCTTAATGTGCCAGTTGTGTAACGCACCCACCATCTTAATGTGCCAGTTGTGTAACGCACCCACCATCTTAATGTGCCAGTTGTGTAACGCACCCACCATCTTAATGTGCCAGCTGTGTAACGCACCCACCATCTTAATGTGCCAGTTGTGTAACACGCACCCACCATCTTAAATGTGCCATGTTGTGTAACGCACCCACCATCTTAATGTGCCAGTTGTGTAACGCACCCCCATCTTAATGTGCCAGTTGTGTAACGCACCCACCATCTAATGTGCCAGTTGTGTAACACACCCACCATCTTAATGTGCCAGTTGTGTCACACCCACCATCTTAATGTGCCAGTTGTGTAACGCCCCACCATCTTAATGTGCCAGTTGTGTAACGCACCCACCATCTTAATGTGCCAGTTGTGTAACGCACCCACCATCTTAATGTGCCAGTTGTGTAACGCACCCACCATCTTAATGTGCCAGTTGTGTAACGCACCCACCATCTTAATGTGCCAGTTGTGTAACACACCCACCATCTTAATGTGCCAGTTGTGTAACACATCGTATTAATGTGTAGTCACATGACGACATCCACATAATCTTATGTGTGGTCATGTGACATGCTATACATCACACACACGTGTTCCACTGGGGCTGGCATGTGTGTGTTACTAATGTATTCAAGTTAGGAGTCCTTAGCTGTAGCAGATTTAGTCCGGAGTGGTCGTCCAGTGAACTACCAGCAACATGGCAAGGATGAGTGGGAGGAGGAAGGGGCGTGGCATCATAAGAAAAGTTCACAAGACACCATTCTGTCCTCCATCGCGTCGATGTTGCATGAAAGTAGATCTCAATCAGACGTTTCTATCTACGAGGCCACTCGACACAAGACACGCACAAACATATCCTCATGAAGCACAACATACAGACATTGCTACTACAAACGCTGGTTGTTGATGTATTTAATTAGAATATGACCAGTTTCTTCTGTTGCTGTTTAGTTCTAAGTGTCCCCTGAAGTCTGCTCTCTTCTCTCTCTAACTGCTCTAGCCTGGACTCTACTTCTGCTAACTTCTCTCTAGTTTGGCTCTCCAAGGATTTGTCTTTCCTGCACGTATTACAGATATCTCATCAATCCCAGCCACACCCATTTACATCACTCACTATCCCAGCCACACCCATTTACATCACTCACTATTCCAGCCACACCCACTTACATCACTCACTATTCCAGCCACACCCACTTACATCACTCACTATTCCAGCCACACCCACTTACATCACTCACTATCCCAGCCACACCCATTTACATCACTCACTATTCCAGCCACACCCATTTACATCACTCACTATTCCAGCCACACCCACTTACATCACTCACTATTCCAGCCACACCCATTTACATCACTCACTATTCCAGCCACACCCACTTACATCACTCACTATCCCAGCCACACCCACTTACATCACTCACTATCCCAGCCACACCCATTTACATCACTCACTATCCCAGCCACACCCACTTACATCACTCACTATCCCAGCCACACCCATTTACATCACTCACTATCCCAGCCACACCCACTTACATCACTCACTATCCCAGCCACACCCATTTACTAACCTCTTCTGGTGTCTCAGAAGAGCTTGTTGCAAAGATTGACGTCTCTTCTTCACCGACTTCCTTTCTTCTTCTATCTTGAACAACTAAAGATCAGAAACATTGCTGACATTGTAATTGCCCACACCCACAATCCCAGCCCCACCCACACATTTCCTAATCTCATCCACTACAGAATTGATAGACTTCAGCTGAGTCAATTATAAACCACTCATAATTTGTCACTCTATGTCTATCTTTCTGCTTACCTTCACATTAATGCTGGCAGAGGCACTAGCTGATGTGGAAGGAGGGTCAGACGTGGCCACACCCACCTTCTTGTCTGTGCAGAATTAGAGACACATAAAAAACTAACACACATATACACACACACCTCTCTGAAATATCTTGGTATTGAGGAAGTCGAACATGTTAGTAGGTGGTTTTTTATCCTGCCCACCATTCTCCTTGGAGGTGCCGTTGCCTTTCTTCTTCTTCCTCCTCCTTCTCTTCCTCCCACCCACCTCCTCTGTAGCATCCATCTTTCTCACTCTCTCTGCTTCTCTCAGAGCCGCACAAACATCAAGGGACTTCCCCGCTGGCAGAACTATGATCTCCACTGGCTCCACCCTCCCCTGACTCAGTCTACCCAGACCTTGGCTACACACACACACACACACACACACAAGAATAAAAAATTACCCAGAAATATCTGCTGCTGACCACTCCTTACCTACCCTGCAACATATCCCATTTTAGAGAGCAACTTCGACCCTATACCCTACACACACACACACACACACACACACACTGAATGAGATAAAGTATAGGGACTGACTACATGTGAGAGAATGTGGGGAAACAATGAAACAAAGCTTGACAAGTGAGAATCCTGATCTGAAATGACCATTACCCAACTTTCAACCCAGTTTAATAATGAGACTGATTATAAGCAGATGACCTGTCAGTCTGACTATGACATTGGAAGAGAACAACAGACGATGAGCAACTCTCACATTGCAGCAGCTTAGCTAGGATAAATAGTTGCCAATAATCTTCTTTACTGTGTTAGGATGCTCTCACACTCCATAAGCGTGAAACACTAGGTTGCTAGGTGTGGCAACCTTAGTTTTCCAGTAGTCTGTGCTAAGTATTTCTGCAAGTCAGCAGTCACTACATGGGAGTTTTACTTGTCAATTTAACCACGCCCCACCTCAGCTTTACACACGTGCATAACAAAGTGACAGCTACATTTTACCAGGCACCCATTTGTTTGGTGTGATTTTGTGGCAGATAACACATATCTGTTAAGTTGGAGCATGCTACTAATGGTGCCTATGTATTGCCATGTGACTGCACCCTGAACCTGCAATGTTCAACTTGTAATCTGAATTCACAAAGTCTAACTGAACAGAGTTACGCTAGAAAATAAAACTTTTCATGCAAACTATCTGGCAACATCCATGCCTAGTATTACATACAAACACCCACCATGCCCACACACCACACCCCCATACCTTGGTATGTTGCTCCCATTGACCAAATGCAGAAGTTGTCTCCTGAGGTCTCCACTCTACCACTAACTCCTCCCCTTCCTCCTCCTCCCCTAACTCACTATCACTAGAGGACTCTTCTGATGAACACTCTACACACACATACATACACACACTAACACTGCACACACATATGTACACACACACTAACACTGCACACACATACACACAATAACACTGCACACACACATTTACACACTAACACTGCACACATATGCATTACCTAAGGGAAAGACGTGTTCTATACTGACTTGCATAGTACGAGATAGAGACGGGAAATAGACTTCACACTCTTCATCTATACAACTGCAGTCAACACACGCACACATATACATACTCTTCATCTATACAACTATCGTACATACACACACATACACATACTTCACCTATTGCTCTCTCTCTCTCACCTTAGAATAGCCGAGTACCAAATGTTATCTTCAACACTTCTGGCAAGACACTTGCCCCCAACTCTCAGCAAACTACACGCACACACACACAAACACAGCACAACCAACCAATCAGGTATGTACCTCAGCTAATACAACATCACTGTATTTTATTGAGGTAAAGTATCTCATATACAAAGAGTAAATCTGGTAAAGTTCTCACTCATAATTGGGTTCCTGCACAGGTCTGAGTTTAGAGCGAGGTACCAGATGACCATGGGAATACTTGCAGAGATCACCAGAGTAGCGGCAGCTGCCTTCCATGAAGTATGGACACGGCAACATGGACGCATACAGAGGCTGACTGAACAACACACGCACAACACACTCGCTCCTCGACACAGATGGTTCAGAGGTCATGGTAGTGGTAGAGGGCGTGGCTGTCTCTCGACATAAAATGACAGCATTGTGATACTTCTCTTCACTCTCCCAAGACTTGACACCAACACGAACAACAACATACAAACAACAACAAACCAACAATAGACATGAACACAGAAAATACATTCATCAGAAACTGCAGACATTAATGCAAACAATAGACATAGCTATAATTACTTAGCCACGGGTTAAACTAACATCTATGGATGAAATCTAATTGTAATGTCAAGCTGAAAAAAAAAAAAGTATTTATTTTTAAAAAATCTCAATTATAGTGCGTGTGTGTTGTTGTTTTGGTGAACGAGTTTGATAATTGTAATCACCTCTTTCAATGGTGCACTGCATCTCATTCCTATGAGGTCATCTTCCTCCTCCTCCTTCTCCTTAACAGTCTCTTCTCCAAAGGTAGACAGTGCTGCAATGGACTCCTTCTCTTCCACATCCACTATGTCGGAAGGGGTGGGTTGCAGGAAACACAATAACTTCTGTTTCTTCACTTCCACCAAGTTTTCTGTCACACATGACAGAACTCAGCTTATGGGATTGGACTAGTGAGCTATTGCTAACCTTCTGTGAGTTGAATGAGCTGCTTCAAGTCTGACAACAGCTGTTCCACTTCCCCGCTCTCCCCGCCATCAGAATTGCTCTCCACAAGAAGAAACTTTGGTCCAGAGAAGGATAGAAGTAATAACCCACCAGTACGGCAAGAATTTTACCTGGGCTTTGTAAGTTTCAATTTGATTTTGTAGTTCTAGCTCCTGGGTACCAAGTTCCTCTTCCATCAACTGGTTAATCTTAATAATGCCCACTGAACTGTGGACCATATTACGAGTGCCGTAATGAAATCTTCTAATTTCTTAGATAGCGACTCAGATTCTGTTCCTAGTTTTGATTCTGAAGACTCCAGTGATGAAAGCCTCCCCAAATACAACATTTGCACTCCAGAAAAGCGGCAAAGAATTCTGTCGTCGACGTCCAAAGCTCCGGGCACTGCGCCTCGCCTTCTAGCTTCACCTAATCATATCTCTACAAGCGCTGTAAGTACACTGATAGCTGAAATACACCAACAAGATAATTATTATAGATGTTATAACTAGCCACAAAGACAAGGCAGTTCTCCTACTACTCCAAAGAAGCCGTTAAATTCTAATGCCTTTGGACAGTCTAGCACTGGTGGGAACAGTCCCACAGAAAAGAAATCCATGGCTTCTGCCAGTGTAGCCAATCATTTAGCAAGTCCTAAGAGAACCAGTGGTTATACCAGCTCCAACCATTCCCTACTGGGTGGTGTCAGTGGCATGTGTGGCCCCTCCTCCACAGCTGTAGGCAGTAGCTTCCACAGCCCCACCAGACCTACCCTAATGTCAAGTAGTCCCAGCAGTTCACCAATGCAGCTTTCTGAGAGACACGGGAGAGCTCTTCAACAGTACAACAAACTTACTAGGAAAATGGAACCTCTTACTGCCGATATCAAATCACGGATGGAGAAGAACTCGAAGGTAACAGTTTGGAGGGAGGGGGTGGGGCAGATATTGAGTGAGTGTGTGAATGGTGTATTAGTTGGAGGCATATCGGACGAGTGGTGGTATTCGAGGATTGTCCAGTGACGTGGAGAAGACAAGTAATCATTCAGTGTCATCCGAGTGCGAAGAAGATACTCGACCTTCTCTGTTGAAGACAAGACAGCCTCATATAGAAGATGATAAATTCCCCCTACCGGTACGTCCTCCCGGCCTACATCTGCTAGTTCATCCACCTGTCCTGCTGAGGACTCTCAAACCACCCAGGGAGCGGCTATCTAAGTCTGAGTATAGAACATGGAATCCTCCAACCACCAGGGATGGGGAACAGTCTGCAGAGTGCTCTGGTAAAGGGACAGATTGGACACTATCAGACGATCCTCAGTTTCTCTACCACCTCATCTGTAACCATTGGTTTACCATGGAATACGCCTCCAAGCCATGCCCACCTCATATATGGAATTGGTTATTCGAAATTTCATGTAAATCCTGTGACACGTCTATTGGCGAAGTTTCCTTGGCAACATTAATCTCTCTGCTGCGGGTAGCTGGAGAGACAGACCACAAGAGCTGG
>WLWD01005344.1_pt1 | contig 25032 bp, 15 predicted proteins | sample 6712731 | NCBI WGS metagenome assembly WLWD01 (sample SAMN12718690, study PRJNA576275) | sponge metagenome | isolation source: marine sponge | host: Mycale hentscheli | place: New Zealand: South Island, Marlborough, Capsize Point | collected 2014-11-01 | reverse complement strand
GGGTTTCTTCCTTACCTGCTTCTTGTGACAGCATCATTATGGAGTGTGATTAATCATTGCTGCCATAGGACTCACATCAGGGCTGGATCAAGGGGGGGGGGGTTCAGGGGGTTCAAACCCCCCCTTTCTAAATGTAATATTTAATTATCGGCCTGCCACAAGCCAGGCCCTGCTCTAACATTGCACATGTCTACAACAATATAGATAGCATTTCCTTCTAATGATAAATCACATGTTCACTGAAGTGCTCATACAATTTATTGCTCACTCTGTAATTCATTTCATGTTCGTAACTAACCAAAAAATTAGTTGCTACCAGAAACTCTGTCAGTTTTGCCCTCTAATTCTACACCAGGTCTCTGCTTCCCCCTGCAGGCAGTGACAGGTCTCTAGCTCAGCTTGATATTCTGCTACTTGTAGGTGTACAGGCTAAACTTAAAGAAATTTCTCCATTAGCCCTTTACACACATTGTTACTCCCATTGCCTTAATTTATCTGTTGCTGCTTTAAGCAAAGTTCAGGACGTATGAAATCTTATTGGCCATATGAATTGAAGCACACTTGTTTCTATATCATAGCCCAAAACGGCATAGGATGTTTGAATTGACTCGGCATGAATACCTCCCTAACTCATCATCTCACTAAACTTCCTGGTCTTTGCAAGACTAAGTGGGTAGAGCGACATACTTGCTTATGCAATTTTTCATGAGATGTATGAGGTTTTGGTTACTTTCTTGGATGCAATACTTTCCCCACAGGATTATCCAGAGTTAGTATCTCAAGAAGGAAGTTGGAACTGGAACAGTGACACAAAACAAAGGCACAAGGGCTTAAGAATTCCCTTACTTCCTTTCAAACCATAGCTACATTCATTATTACAAAGAATGTCCTTGATGAAGTCAAAAGCATTGCATCGAAACTACAAAAATGTGAGCAAGATGTGTATGAGGCATATACTATGGTAAATACTGTTATTGAGAATATTGATACCTCTAGAAAGAATATCGAAATGGTTTTCAGTTCTTGGTATGAAGAAGTACTAACTTTGGCCAATAAAGTAGGTGTTGCTGAATTTGTGCCAAGAAAAACAAGCTTGCAAAGGAATAGAAGCAATACTCCTAGTGAGTCTCCTAGTCAGCACTACAAAAAAGGGCAATTGCAATCCCTTTGATTGATTCACTTCTGAGTCAAATGAAGGAGAGATTTTCTAATGACCATGGTCACCCTAAAAGATTATTATTCCTTATACATTCCATTATAACCCTAAGTGACAATTTGAACATAGAAAGTATTAAAGAGGCCAAACAAGCTTTACTCTTTTGGGAGAGTGATCTTCCTTTCCCAAGTTCTTTACAAAATGAGCTTAGGCGGTGGCATACCCTTTGGCAGAGTCAATTAGGGGCTGATATTCCAAATATTTTTCTCTTGACCCTTGGATCATGTGACAGTGATTCGTTTCCGAACATACATCAGCTACTTTTAATATCATGTACCCTACCAATTGCAAGTGCTGAAGCTCAACGTTCCTTTTCTTTGTTAAGAATAATAAAAACCTGCTTAAGATCTACCATGGCTGAAGAACGTATGTCTGACCTTGGAGTGATTGCCACGCATTATAGTGAAAGAATTTCAGTGGTTGATGTCTGCCTAGCATTCACTCAAACTCATGCTCGAAGACTTTTCAACCTTCACTTTTTGTTGACTAAATAATATCATTCCATTATACTTTCTGTTGGCTATAATCATCATTGTATTACTTAATCAGTTCTTTTTTTTAAATTGTCATTGTTTTTCCTAAGGTGGGTGTGGTTTGGGTTTGGTTATGGGTGCAATTTTCTTAGAACCCCCCCTTGTCAAAATTCCTGGATCCAGCCCTGCACATTTACCTTTAAACATCAGTGTAACGCTACGCAAGATAAGGCGTTCAGTACGCTACGCACAAGATAAGGCGGTCAGTAATCTGGTCCGGTCCGGTCAGTAAATGAGACCGGACCCCCCACGGACCGGACTAAATTCGCGAAAAACCTCGCTGTGCGCATACCCGGACTTCGTGTAAACTAGTCTCTCCACGTCCAACTTATTGATAACCCTGCTTCTTATTTGGTGGCAATGAGTGGAAAAGAAATATCTGTTACTTGGCAAAGGTAAGAAAAAAATAGCTCAGACAGCACTAATAAATGGGAATTATTTTGTTGTCAGTGATGCTTCCATAACTACACTTTAATAAGCTTTGGTGAAATTATATAACTGTATTTAAAATAGTTGACAGTACACAACCCCAACAGGATTATCTTAAAGAATTAATGTCAACATAGCATTGTTTTATGCATTGTAATAGTATTCCATTACTTTATTACATTAAATTATAATCATTCTTGTTGCCATTGCCATAATAATAACAATGATAACACAACAACTACACTATTAGTAATAAAACTATAATTACTACTATAACTATATTGTTATTGTTATTGTGGTTATTATTATTATTTGTTATTACTATTATTATTATAACTTATTATTATTATTATTATATTATTACAGTAGGACCTCAGTATACCGAACACTTTGGGACCACAGGGTGTTCGTTATAGTGAAATGTTCGTTATACTGAGGTTCATTGAGTTTAATTAAATTTTTGACTTCAAATTGTAAATGCCAGCAATGGAGACCGGTGGGAGCAAAACAGCTGTTTTTGCAGGAGCAAAACAGCTGCTTGTGCAGTGTGGTTTGTGCCAGCAATGGAGAGCTTTTGCAGTGCATTTGTGCGCATGCACAAAATTTTGCAAATTGTACCTTTCATTATACCAAGTCATCCGGATAAGTGAGTTCCGTTATACTGAGGTTTTACTGTATTATTATTATAATTAATATTATTATCATTATTATATTATTATTATTATCTTCATTATTATCTTTGTTATTGTTATTATTATTATTATAACTATTATTATCATTATTATTATGAATTCCAGCTGATTAAAAATATGCATCCCTCCTGTACGCAACAGTTTTTCCTCCTTCAGCGTAAACTTGTGTTAGTAAATTCTAGCTAATTAAATGAGTATGCAACAGTTTACCCTCTTTTATTTTGAAGCGTAGACACATGTGTTAGTGAATTCTAGCTAAAGAGTACGCAACAGTTTTTGCTCCTTTATTTTGAACTATGTCTTAGTAAATTTTAGCTAAAGAAAGGGTTTTCCATGCTGTATTTGGAAACAAGTCCTAGATATTGTGTATGAAAGGCCATAAGCCGGGTACTGATTTCACAATGAGGTGGTGGCCAATTTTGGTCAATTTCCTAGAAAAGAACAAATTACAGCAACTTAGTACACAAACAAACTGGAAACAGGCTAAGAATAAGTCGTGAGGACCTTAACATAAGGAAAACACAAAAACAATGTGAGGAAAACTGCGGGATAAAAAGAAGAAGAGTACTGTTGGCCATTGACACAGCTAAATTCAACTACACAGGATTTACAGTATACTGTCAAGTACTGCTAGATACTATCCTGAGGGATCACCTTCAATCAAGAAGTAATTTGGTATACACACACAGCATTGATAGGAGCTAGAGTTTATCACAAGCAAAAATGGTTATACAACACCTGTTTGTGTGTTGACAAACATAATTGATGAATAGTGAGCTATTCTGGAAGGCTTTTCTTTGTGCGACTACTTTTTAAGTTTGAATGGAGAAGGAGCTTGGTCAAAGGGCACACCGGGGATTCACCTTTTATACCCAGAATGTTGTAAACAAGGCCATAAGAGAAGAACAACATTGAATTATAACTTCGAACTCCACGTTTAAGCCAGAATTCATCACATTGAACTGCTAAAATTATGTAGAGGGATACTTGAAGTGGATTTCTTTAATGTGAATGTAGAGGCCTGCATGTCCCATATTATATATGGTAAATACATTATTAGTGAATGTTAGAAGTTTTTTCTCCCTCCCCTCCCTCCCCCTTTCCCCTCCCCTCATCCCCTCCCAAGACGTAAATTTTAAGGAAGAAAAATTGCTAAGAATGGTGCCATTGTGAAGCAACTGCTCAGTTTTGAGTCATATGATTTTGGGCCACTTCTGATGCGATCCACCATCACAAATTATATGAGGGGAAACTGTCGTACACTCTTTACTTGATAAGGAGTCACTTCAGATGCATCCACTATCACAAATTATACGAGGGGAAACTGTCGTACACTCTTTAATTGATAAGGAGTCACTTCACATGCGCCCACTATCACAAATTATACGAGGGGAAACTGTCGTACACTCTTTAATTGATAAGGAGTCACTTCAGATGCATCCACTATCACAAATTATACGAGGGGAAACTGTCGTACACTCTTTAATTGATAAGGAGTCACTTCACATGCGCCCACTATCACAAATTATACGAGGGGAAACTGTCGTACACTCTTTAATTGATAAGGAGTCACTTCAGATGCATCCACTATCACAAATTATACGAGGGGAAACTGTCGTACACTCTTTAATTGATAAGGAGTCACTTCACATGCGCCCACTATCACAAATTATACGAGGGGAAACTGTCGTACACTCTTTAATTGATAAGGAGTCACTTCAGATGCATCCACTATCACAAATTATACGAGGGGAAACTGTCGTACACTCTTTAATTAATAAGGAGTCACTTCAGATGTGTCCACTATCACAAATTATACGAGGGGAAACTGTCGTACACTCTTTAATTGATAAGGAGTCACTTCAGATGCGTCCATTATCACAAATTATATGAGGGGAAACTATCGTACACTCTTTAATTGATAAGGAGTCACTTCAGATGATCACAAATTATAGGAGGGGAAACTGTCATACACTCTTTAATTAATAAGGAGTCACTTCAGATGCGTCCACCATCACAAATTATACGAGGGGAAACTGTCATACACTCTTTAATTAATAAGGATACACTTCAGATGCATACATGGTCACAAATTATGAGGGGAAACTATTGTACATTCTATAATTAATAAGAAGTCACTTCAGATGCATATGCTATCACACAATATACGAGGGGAAACTGCCGTATACTATTTAATTAGCTAGAAATTTCATTAACATATATATGTTACAGACCAATTACAAACTTGGACTTTTTTAAAATGGTCCAGCCGTTTTAAAACGGGCCAGACCGTTTTAAAATGGGCCAGACCATTTCCAAACCTCAGACTGTTTTAAAACAGGCCAGACCATTTTAAAAAACAGGCCACACCACTGGCCAGACTATTTTAGAACAGGCTGGTCAAACTATTTAAACCATTTCGAAGGGTGTCAAACCCTTTTTAAAAGAATCAGATCATTAAAACAAGTCAGATAGTAAACCTGGCAAAAACAAAAACAAAAACAAACTGCTAAATGTAAATAGGGCAGTTGCCAAAGCAGACCCAAGACACAAAACTCTTGTGTGTTCATAAAAAAAAATTTTCTGAATAGAACTATTAAAAAAAAAATTGAAATAAAACAGATAGCCTTTTAAAAAGTTTGTTAATCTAAACTTCACTAATCCAAGCAATTTGGGCATGCCAATCCTATTAAAAACACACTTGATTGTTTGTGCGTGCATCTGTCACTTGTCCATCTTCTTAAAAGAATGTAACTGAAAAGACCTTGCAATAAACTTCTTTAAATGAAAATTAAAAAAAAGCTCTCACACTCACAAATAACTAGTGCAGGAATACAGAATAGTCATACCATTATAATTATAGGAAAGGCTACAGTTTATCAATCTATTAGAGCATTAACGAAAACTGAGTAAGGTGGGTCGCAGTCATCTAGGGTGAAAACCTATAAGATAGGCAAGGTCATTCAGTAGACATGGCTATGTAGTGTTTGCTGTTAGCTCTTGCAACGATACGATGCAGCAAGATGTAAGGAACAAATGCATGTAAATTAAAGCTCCATGTACTTGCATTGTGGACTTATTTCAATTCAAATTCTAGGAACAGTGACATTATTTCTCAGAGGTGACAAGGCAACACATTTGTCAGAGTGATTTAACATTTGATCTCAATACTCTGGCTCTGGTGTGACGCTGCCTGACATGGCTACCACCATAGCTGTCTCCACAAATGTCACGTCACTGTCAGCTTTGTCTGAATCCACATCATGTGGTTGAACTTTGACACAAAGAACTGCATTCATGGCTTCTCTGGTGGACTTTTCTCGATGCAGCATCGTGTGGTGTTTATTGTGGCATGTTCGGCAGGTGTACTTGGAGGGAGAGTGCGTGTAGCCATGTCCTTCTCCTAGACAGTTAGTACACTATCGCTTCTCCCAAACAAACTTGTTTCTTTTGTCTACGTCATAGTGGGCGAAGGGTTGACACCGAACTAAGTTGTGCTTGTCTGTGCACAGAGGGCACTTGATAACTGGCGGCAATTTATTCGGCTTGCTCTTGGCTGAGCTGTTGGCTGGTGATGTGGAAGTGGTTCCAGAGGCGTCTGGTGCCATTTGTTTGACAAGGTTTCTGATGTATTCCTCGGCATCTTCTACTTCTTCAGGGGTCAACTGTGGTCAAACTCTCTGTGGTGATATACTAACACAATGTAAACGGCAAGATTTCTGGAGGGTACGCTTACTGTCTACTATATCCTACTATATTCGGCAAGAAGTCGAAATATTGGGTTAAATTTTAATTAACAATATTATTGGTTGTAAGAACGAGAAAATTTGCTATTATTATAATTATTTCAGCCGAGAATGACTGAATCATTAACATAGTAATTATGCCACATCCTCATTCTGTTATGCCTTGCAGATAAATCATCTAAGGTACTTGGAAATGATTTGTATTAGAATTGTGGGTAGGGTGTGGAGCTATGCTACAACTGTATAGGCTAAAATACAAATAGAACAAAAACAAAAATGAAATAAAAACAGTCAACAGCGTAGACTATATTATTTTGATCACTGCAAAAGATAATTGGTGAGTGAACCACTATAAGAGATGTTTATGTCAATTATTTCAGCTGTCAATTATTTCAGCTTTTTATTCGGCTGTAAACTATAATCACTGAAATGACAACATCTGGTACAATAAGCAAATGATGGGTAATGACAGGATTAACACAATAATGAAGAGGGTGGCTGCAACTGCAGGATTGTCTGGGAAGAAAACAAACCATTCAGCAAGAAAAACAATGTGACTTGTCTCACAAAACATAATATACCAGAAACTCAAGTTATTCAATTAACTGGACATAAAAACCTGCCAAAGTCTCAACAATTATAAAAAGGCCTCACTAGAACAACAAAGGGGCCGGAGTACATTGTCAGGCTGGTTAGGGTATGGCCTGACATTACATATTCATGGAGAGAAAAAACAGACTTTGGAGTCATATAAACACTTTCATTGCAAACAATGATTATAAGAAAGATTATGTGTTATCAGGGGAGGAGCAACGTATTTTAGATTGGTCAGGCCATTCACATCACTTGTCTGTGGTAAAGATCGTCAGTAAGACTAAATTAGTAGGACATTGCATGTATTAATGCTATAACCATTAAATTAATAAGTAATAATAATTATATTTCAGGAAATAAATGAAGATGACTGATTCATGAAAAAAGTTTCAAGAAGTTAATGTACCAAATATTTGCATTCTGTGTTCGGAATCACTAACAAATTCAATGTAGCATCCTTCCTGTTTGCATATCCTCTATTAATCTGTACAAAATATTATTTAATGTAGCTAAAAAGAAAGTAAAAATTGAAATAAGTGAACTTACAAATGCTGCATCAGCCTTACAACAAGAATTTTTTTCTCTTTAAACTTCTTCAGGCAAGTAAAACAGAACACAGTGTCAGTGTCTTCCTTGTAGTGGAGAAATGGCCACTGTTCAAACAAGGAGTGCTGAAAGCACCTCTGTACTATATTCTTTTTACAAAAAGAGCATTTTTGGTAAATTTAAATGCAGGTCTTGGTTGGTTAGGCTTGTCGAAGGTCATACAAGGAAGAGAAATCAATGCCTACCATTACACAGTATCCTCCACATGGAAACGCCGATTCCCGTGCGACAGACTAACTCTCAATCGTTAACGATTCTCGCCTAATTAACGATGCGTACCATACAAATCAATTCATGCCTAATGCCACCCATAGAATATTGGTCAGGCCATGGCCTGACTGGCCGGACCACTTGCGCCGCCCCTGGTTATTGTTACTTGCAGTGTAATTCTTTGTCATTTGTTAAAACACATGTCCAGTTAAAAGTGGCACATTTCATTACATATCTCTGTGTACTGGCCACACCCATGACCACACTTTTTCTTGGCCTGACCACTAAAATGGATCTTTCTCCAGCTCTGTATGTCTCGAGCTCATACAGGTAGCCTGAGCCTTCAATTTCTAGTATTTCATCAAGTGGTACTGCAAATCAAGACTTGACGACTCAGTCCTTGCTTGCTGGACCAACACTCACTGGTGGTCAATCAATATTGGCTTCCCTACAGCAACACAGATACCAAGTTTCACAATGTCCATAGTATCTAAAGACACGCAATAATAATAGTGATAATTCACTAATAGATAAAAGAATAACACATATAGATATGTCGAAATGATGTATTTTTATTTACTATATTATTACTATGGGGGGGGGGGGGGGGGTGGGGGGGGGGGGGGGGGGGGGGGGGGGGGGGGAGTCCATCTGATAGACAATGACATTTGTTCATTTCTAGAAATGTCATCAGCAATAATAGAAAACCAGGAACTACTCTGAATATCTGACACTATACTTCTAAGCACAGTACTACCCATCAGAGCTATTATTTCATTAACAATTTCAGGTGAGGTGTACTCTTTTCGATAAATCCAAGTTTTCATCTCTGGGCAGTCTTCAGCTCGAAGTAAAAGAAGCTTATATAAATTACTATCTAAAGAAGCAAGATCTTCATGACGTCCACGCAATGGCATGCCCTGAGAAGCCAAAATCAAATGCTAGAAATTAGTTTCAACAGCATGCGTTGATGTAAATTCTGAGCCTCCTTGCACTGTGTACTAAGCTGTGCACTAACATTAGTGCTACTATTACTTATGCTTATCACTTCTTTCATGTTCCAGGAATTTCTCCAAAGCTTTTTTGCAATTACAAAATCCATCCTCTACAAAACAATTTAATTGACGTTTAGAAAATGTGAGGAGACCTTTTTTCCTTGAATAGCAACAGGAGCGACAGAAATTTTTATACTTGGTGGTACATATATACTGTTATCCAAGGGTGTTTCTTATACCAACTTGGCTGAATAGATCTACTATAAGACTTTTTCTTAGCAGTATGCTGGCTCTTATGCAAATAAACATGCTTAGATTTGGGCTGGCAAGGTGGACCACTCATGGTACAAGAAAGACACTCACACTGAGCACAGGTAGAACAGTCACCTTCTTCATGTTCACTTCCACTCTCTTTTTCATCAGAACTGCAATTGTAATTGTCTGCTTCAACATCTGATTCAGCCTTACCATCTAGTTTGTGGTACATGTAAGTAACATATCTAGTCTCAAAACTACGAATGAAACACTTACCGTTACTTGCAGCACTTTTAAAGAATGTTGTTAACTTACTCTGAGCCATAATGATAGCTACTGTGGCATAAGTATTATCAGGCATTGACTGATCATCTTGTTTCCTGTATGGTAATTGTATTCATCTATGTGGGTTTATTACTTCCTGTTGTATCATTACTTGTATGTGGGCTTTTGTTTGATAAATCATTCTTACAGTTGAAGAGACCTTGATAGTCCTGTCTTAGCTAGAGAGTATTGCTAAACCTAGTTATAGTATACAAGAGTATAGTACATGGTGGCAGTGGTGGGATCATGATAGAAGAAGAAAGCGCTCCTGCAGCTATGGTGGCTACCAACCTTACCCTGAGACCGCCTGCACAGTTTGACTTCAGAAACCCCGACGAGTGGCCAAAGTGGAAGCGTCGTTTTACACAATACTTGGCAGCCACCGGACTCGACAAAGGGGACAGCAGCAGGACAGTTAGCACACTCCTCTACACAATGGGAGAAGATGCAGATGACGTGCTCGCCTCAACTAATATCACCGACGCAGAGAGAAACGACTACGCTACCGTCATAAACAAGTTTGACGGGGTTCTTCAAAGTTAGGAGGAACCTGATCTTCGAGCGAGCAAAGTTCAATCGCCGAGATCAAGCGGAAGGTGAGAGCGCTGAGCAATACATTACCTGCCTTTATCACCTTGTGGAAAACTGTGAATACGGACTACTCAAAGAAGAGCTACTACGGGACAGAATAGTGGTAGGAATCCGGGACAAATCTCTGTCGGAGAAACTCCAAATGGATGCTGCCCTTACCTTGGAAAAAGCAAAGACTTCGATACGGCAAAAAGAAGCGATTGCAGCCCAAGGTCAAACACTCCAAGGAGGCAAGAAGTCAAGCAGCGTCGATAGTGCTAGACAAGTTCCAAGGCAGCAAAGGCATAGACAAGTCAATAGTGATTTTCAATCAGTTAATCAATCAGCTAATCAATCCAAGCATCCAAACAAAGGAGGAGCTAGAGGTTTCCACAGAGCTAACCAGCAAAGCAAACCTTGGATGAGATGTGGTAAGCCAAGGCACCAGACACCAGACAGATGTCCAGCACTGAGTGTTACTTGCCACAAATGCCACAGACGGGACATTATGCCAGCCAATGCTTATCAAAAACAGTTGCAGCAACAACTCAGGCAGAGGAATGCTCAGACACTGAGGAGGAAGTCTTCTTAGGAGCAGTCAGGTCAGACAAAGGCTCAGTGTGGTTTACCAACCTATCACTCCAAGGGAAAAAGGTTCAGTTTAAAATGGATACAGGGGCAGAGGTCACAGTAATTTCTGAGAAAGCTTATCACACTTTGAGTACAGGGAAGTTACAAAAAGCATCCAGAAACCTCTTTGGGCCGACACATCAGCCTCTAGCTATCATGGGCCAATTCGATGGAATTTTGCAACGTGGCAAACTCTCATACACCGAGAAGATTTATGTGGTCAAAAATTTACACAACAATTTACTTGGTCTACCAGCAATTGACGCTCTACAGCTGATCAAGAGGGTGGATTCTACGGTGAAAGTACAAATGTGTGAAGCGGCCTTATCAATTCGTGAACGATTTCCCAAGGTCTTCAAAGGATTGGGTACTTTTGGTGAAAACTACACCATCCAAATGAAGGAAGACGTTCATCCTCATGCACTGTATACTCCCAGAAGGGTGCCCTTTTCTTTACGGAAAGCAGTGGAAGAAGAACTTCAGAGGATGGAATCTTTGGGCGTTATTTCGAAAGTGAATGAACCAACTCCCTGGTGCGCGGGAATGGTGGTGGTCCCCAAGAAGAAGGGGGTACGGATTTGCGTCGATTTGAAATCACTAAATGAGAGTGTACTGCGAGAAGTCCATCCTATTCTCCATAGAGTTCGAGAACTAGCACAGATACCAGAAGAGACTGAGGTATAGATCACCACAGAAGATTCACCTATCCAAGGACGAGTGATTGGCCCAGCAGGACCACCTCGATCATATATTGTAGAAACCCCTACAGGACAGATACACCGAAATCGAGAACATCTCAATGTCATTCCAGAGCCAGTGTTAGGTCAAGAGCATCGGACTGATTCCGATGAAACACCAGTCGTGGAACCGCCTCCCCAGGCTCAACCTACCCCCAAGATCATTATGACTCGTTCCCGAACAGGAACAATAATACGACCGCCGGATAGACTATCTTAAAGGGGAGATGTGGCATAAGTATTATCAGGCATTGACTGATCATCTTGTTTCCTGTATGGTAATTGTATTCATCTATGTGTGTTTATTACTTCCTGTTGTATCATTACTTGTATGTGGGCTTTTGTTTGATAAATCATTCTTACAGTTGAAGAGACCTATGATCGTCCTGTCTTAGCTAGAGAGTATTGCTAAACCTAGTTATAGTATACAAGAGTATAGTACAGCTACAAGTTTCAGAAAGCTTACTACCAACTGTGCTTGTGGCATTTACAGACTTAATATTCACATTATTTGCACTGTATTGAAGACAGCAATTTACACTTTTATTGATCTAAACAGATTATCTATTCATCTTATCAAATTATCTATTCATCTTATTGAACTAAACAGATTATCTATTCCTCATGAATGTATGAATGTGTAACTTGCATCAGATTATGATGCAATAGTAGCTACTAGTTATCAATCAAAATTTAGATTGTGCCCAAAATTATTTGAAACCAAGGTGCCCGGATAAGAGAGGTTCTACTGTATATATAATATATATATATATATATATATATATATTCATTCTAATGTGTCTCTTCCCACATATAAGTAGCTGTAAGAATTATTTTTGAAGAAACGAGTCAATATGCAGGAGGAAGGGTAGAGAGAAATGGAGGAAGGCCAGAAACTAGAGTTCCTCCCTCCAACCTTCCTACCCATTCATTTTAGGGCCACAGAGCCACTTTGCTATTTAGCTATAGCTAGAACATCAGCTTGAGCAGTGACATCACTTTGAAAATGGTCTGATGTTTGCCAATGTTAGATTAGATAGCTAATACAGTAGCTATGACCTTCAACAAAAGTAGTTTCATTTAGCAAAACACAATTTACTGTGAAATGACAGATTGAAACCTGACCGACTAGCTAAGCCCAGGGCTAAACATTGGGACATGCAAAATGTGCTGGTATTGCTTCAGGCATAATAAATGTATGGCATTGATGCCTTTAGCACCACTTCTGGCATCATTTGTATGCTAATGTCTACCCTGAATGCTTCAGGACTATCTAGGAAGATAAGATTATAACAATCTTGCAGAGATAGCTATATTTTTCAATAGTTTTTCTCCAAACAATAGCTAGCAAATTTTTACATATATTTTTTTAAGGGTGCTGGGACACCGCCCACGCAAATATTCACAATAATTGGATTTTGGTTGCTAGGGATTACTAACTTTTTTCTTGGTTTTTATAGAGCTCCAACTAAGGGTGGATCCTAAAGAGTACTAATGGACTAACTAAATAAAAAGAACGGGCCTTGGGAGCCTGTTTCGTTCAAGTTACCAGCTCCTCAGCCTCAAGTATATGTGACCGGATTTGGGGAAATCCGCCTAAACGCAGCAAACAATTTTTTTCAGTATCACCGGGTAAAGCCTTATGGGTCGATTTTTTTCGAAAATTTTTTATGGCAGAAATGGATAGACACCAGTTAGCTCTAGCTTATGACGCAGTTGTAAGCTCTGGCGTGCTCTAGAACTTACACTAGGAGGCTAGAAACACTAGCCGGTTGGACTCGTGTACGGAGAGTTGCTAAGAAATTATTGGCGGGCTTTTCACTAACAGCCGGGAAAAAACTGTAGCTAACTAATTCACTTGCTATTCTACATAATTCACGTACTCACGCAATTCTCGTCATCATAGTTTCTTAAGGAGCCCTGCATTAAGCCTTTTAGACTTCTTTCCATCCGCCTGTAACCGATTTATTCCATATAGTGTCCCGGAGACACGCAGTAATAGTATACGGACACAAGGCACGCCCCCTGACCTTAGCAACGCCTTTACCGGGCGTTTTTTCGAAATCAGCAATAATAAGTTTAGCAAAAATACTGAAGTGTTGTAGTGCGTAGGGCGAAGACGGCTTGTGCTACAGCTTCCAAATTAGGAGGAAGGCATCCCAAGGCCCCGTGCAGCCTACTGGTAGAATAAATTAGAAAACTTTAGATGCCGCGTTTAGCCGGGTTTTCAAAAATCCGGTCACATATAATCCACAACTCCTCCGTGGGTGCCGTCGCTGACGAGCCCATTCTTCGTCTACTGCTACATTTGTTGATTGTCTTCAAAACTTTCGTTGTACTTTTTCTCAATTCTGCTTTGTTTTGTCTAGTTGATTGTGCTCATTTGATCCTCGCGGTAGCGCGCCCGAATTTTTTTCTTTCAAAAAAAAATTGCAACGAACATTTTGCAGCTAAGGTCATAGTCAGCCTGTGTACGAAATTTGGAGTCATTTCTACGCATAGTTTCTGAGAAGTAACACAAAATAGACTCCAGGACTAAAAATTAGTCCACGCGATATTTTGGCAGAGACTTGATTGCATTCAAACACCACAACAACAGAATCAATTTTTTTTTTTTGTATGGACAGTGTAATAAAACAGAGTGAAAAACAAAAGGGGAGACAGGGGTGAAATGATAGTAAGAGCAGTTGTTGTTCTTCAATCCGGGTGCAAGCCCGCTTCAGCTACGACCAGGTCCACAGGTGACAGCAAGACTAAACACTTATCATGTTTACTAGTGATGTGCTTGAGCACAAATGGCGAGCGAGCCTAAAGACTATACTATTTTTATTTTGACTTCTAACCTGGAACCTGGACTGACAATAAGTTCCGTTTTTTAAATTTCGTCATACACGGTAAAGGGATTTCATGCCTATATAACAACTCTCTGCAACTTCTTGATTTGAAGGAACAAAACAACAACACAACAATACACTTATTAAACGTTTGCTTTGTGAATCTTTAGCTAAGTAGGGTTTAACACACAATGTTTGACACAACTGGACATGCACCTCACACAGACTTACCTTCGCAGTAGTCTATTGACAATGCATTTTTCAGTAAATACTGTTTTTACGCACGGCCTTATAACCATGACAAGAGCCCATGACTTACCACCCAAACTAACTCGAATGAAAGGAAGTCCCCTTACGTGTTCCAAGTTGTAACTGCAAACCCGCAAAAGAGCAAAACGGTAAAACAATTCCAATTTCTAGGGTATACGGGTACTGATCGATAAACATAGATTCTGTTTAGTTGCAATTTGGGACGGGGGTCGACCACGTACTAACACATAAAACGCGAGGGTCAGTACAAAAATGACTACATACGTCCTCCTATATACAAATATAAACTAGTGGTGTGCTTGAGCACAAATGGCGAGCGAGCCTTAAACTACACTATTGTTAAATTTAATTTTAACAACTAACACTCAAGCTATTAAAATAAAGTCGAGTTTTTACATTACTATGAGGTAAAGGGGTTTTCAATGTCATAGTAACCGCTCCCGCAACAGTTTGAATTGAAAAAGAAGCAACAAAATCAAATCACGTTATTTAAAATTTTCTTTGTGATATTCTTAATAGTAGTTGTAACGCACAATACTTTCACACAACTAAACATAACTACGCAAGACTTACCTTCGTGGTTCGTTTAGTGGACAATGCATTTTAAAGTAAATACTGTTGAGTAGGGCTTATAACTGTGACAAATAGCGCATTAACTTACCACCGCCACTAACTCGAATAGAAATGGAGCTCCCATAAGATTTTGAGTTTTAACTGCACCCGCAAAACAATTCAAAGCCGTAAACAATTCAACTAAGGTGATACGGGTAATGGTCGCTAAACCGGAGGATTCTGTTTAGTGAAGTTTGGGACGGGGTCGAACGCGGAGCGAACACAAAAAAATACAGAGGGTCAAAGTACAAAATGACATACGTACGTCCAAAAATAAACAAACATCCCCGATTTTTTTCATTTTTACCCCTGTAAGTAGTGTCTCGCTCGCTACGCTCGCTCGCTCGGGTGCAGTTAACACTTGAAAACTTAAGGGACTTCCATTTCTATTCGAGTTAGTGGCGGTGGTAAGTCAATGGGCTCTTTGTCATGGTTATAAGCCGTGCGCAACAGTATTTACTTGAAAATACATTGTCCACTAGACTACCGCTAAGGTAAGTCTGTGTAGGTGCATGTCCAGTTGTGTCAAAACATTGTGTGTTACAACCACTACTTAGCTAAAGAATATCACAAAGAAAACGTTTAAATAACGTGTATTGTTTTGTTGTTGTTTTTTTCCTTCAATTCAAGCAGTTGCAGCGAGTTGTTACTATGGCACTGAAATCCCTTTACCGTGTATGCGAAATTTAAAAACTGGGCCTTATTTTCAGTAGCTTCAGTGTTAGAAGTCAAAATCATTCATATAAAAATAGTATAGTCTTTAGGCTCGCTCGCCATTTGCGCTCAAGCACATCACTAGTTATTGTTGTTTTTATTATTCTTGTCAATTGTGTTTTCTACACTTTGGGGGGGAAAAAAAAAAAAAAAAAAAAAAAAGTTTATTGGTGTGTCCGCTGCATACCTTGCCGCCCCCCCCCCCCCCCCCCCCCCCCGGATGCGTGGGCAAGTGAGTTCCAGGTGCTCTCGAACTTTCGGGCGCCACTACCCGTTAGCAAACCGGTTTTCTGGCCGCCTCTCCCTCAGGATGATAAGCTCTACTGAAACGAGTGTGAGCAGATTATTGTAGTCTTGTTAATAGTGTTTTTCTTGGCATGGTCAGGTAAGGGAAGCCTTTTATCAAGCTAGCTAGACGCATATTCAGTGTGTGTATGTACCTATAATAGATTAGTGAACCATTTTTGCTGCTGGAAAACTCTACAGTTTCAGTTTGTGTACAGTTTTCTGTACTTAGATATTCATTTCATCTGTTTATTCATCCTTACTTAGCTAGCTACATCACAAAATATTCATCTATATTTAGCTGGCTATTTCAAAATATTTTTTATATAAAATAAGTATCATTATATTATATACATTCATAAAAATTATCACTGGTCATCACAATACTGTAAAATAAAAAAATCATGAGTTATACCAGGAAGAAGTTTTGCACAAGAATAAAAAATTAAAATAATGGAGTCATTAGTGAGGTATTATTTACCTGTCAAAGCTTGGAGACAATCTGGGAGCCAGTGTCTGCTCTATACTAGGGAGAAACAATACTGATAAAGTAAGCCTTACAACTTATAGCGGGGGCGGGGCCTCGTTTAGTTTTATCAATTGGTGGGCGGGAAGCTTTGAATTACCTGCGCAATCTAAGTTAGCGGTCGTTTTACTATTGCGTATTTTTGTGGTTGTTTGTGGTGCGCGCGCGTGTTGCTATGTCATTAATGTGGGTGTGTACCTAATGTGGGTGTGTACCATCACATTCTTTATGATTTGGGGAGCACCTCCAGAAATTTTCTGATCAGTTACGGCGGAATGGACAGGGTAAGGCTCTTTATTGCGACAATGTTTCTATGGATATTGTTCACAACTGCACCGAATTTCAACGAAGTGCTACCTCTTTTCAGTCTTCGAAGTGAAAAGGAAACTGTGACTATTCCACTGGCTCAAGCGCTAAATCAACTCGTAGGAGCCGTTATATCCATTTTGTCCTTCGCTTTGCTTCAGTCAGTATTAAATGGGAAGCAATCGTGGATAGCGAACGCATCACTACTTTTCTTCGGCTATTTCGTCAATGCCGGTCATGGGATTCACGCTACCTGTGTAGTGAGTGAACGATTGCCAACACAGGGTCACCAAGTCTTCAATCTGCTTCACGCCCTTCACGTTCAAGTCTCTCACAATATGTTCATGGGCGGCTATTTTGGAATGTTGATGGTAATAATGTGTGCAGAAATTGTGACTTCCCTGAAATATCAGCAATTGAAGGAGAAAGTTAGAGTAGAGCAGCCTAGGGGTCTATTACAGTGGCTATTCCAGTGGGTAGTCCCTCTTCTAGTTGGTATTTATTTCTCCATGTTTGCAACAAGAACTGCCACAGTGCTGGTGACCAAGGTATTTTATCTCACCGTGGCCCTCATGTGCATGGTAGTGTATAACAAGATGTCCTCTTTGGGTCTTTCTGCCTCAGATATATATTTATTTACTACAACTCATATGACCATATTTCATAATATAGTCAAGTCAGTATGTATAGGAACCATTTGTCTGCTTTTTATGTACTATAGTAATTAATTATTTTATGATTTTTGTATCTATAACTACAAAACAAAAATAAGGTAGATAGCTCAGTCAATTGTTGTTAGCTAAATTTATTGGTATCTATTTATGGTTTATGTCATCAGTTACTTAGAATCCTCAGGTAAAAAAGGAAATCTCACAGGAACTGTGTCTTTTCACTAACTGGTCTCAACAAATGGAAGTTACTTTAGCAACCCCTGAGTTGAACTTATCTGTACAGTGTAGAAGCGACTTCACTCCCACACATTTTAGTATGGGTTGACAATACTCATGTTACTTTATATGGTCAGCTGGCAGTAATAAGTTGAGGTGCAATTTGTAATAGCTAGCTAGCTATTTGTCATACTTGTAGCCAGTCATTTTATTAATCATGTAATGTTATCTGAGTAGGCATCACAGGTACTAGCTTCCACAAGTTCTCATTGTTCTATTGTAATTCATTTGTAAGTCAGCAATCTCTTATGCATACTAAAGCCTTATGACAATACATGTAATGCCTCACTTAAGACAAGTTTTATATAATAGCAAAGTGTTTCATGAAAATTTCATACCAATGTGCAATCTACAAGCACTTATATTACTTTATAGCTACAGCTATAAGAAATTTTCTGAATAAATTTTGTTCATGAATGACTTGAGCTGTGGCCAATGAAGTTTCACCCAGCCATTAAATAATTTTCATCTATAATAACTCATAAAACAAAAGCAAATTATGTGTTTGGCAGTATGCCAGCTTAAGTACAATATTCCACAGACTATTAAAATGTGTGGTTTGGCGAGCAGCTTTAGTACACTAGTGGGAGAGAATAGCCAATTCTTCTGCAACTTCAGAAATTAGTAGAAGAATTCAACAGCTAGATACACACACTATGGTATTAACTTGAATTCACAATAATTTAATACTATTTCCCTTCCCTGGTAGCCTTTATGGTACCAATGAGATAAGAATAGCAAGAATCCTCTCTGTTGTGCATTATCAGACAGTAGGAGGGAGTTTTAGCACTGAAACCGCAATGGTCTATAGGATAGCATTGATTCATTCATTCATACATTTCATTTTTTATCACTCATTCCAAGACATTTGGAGTTGTGTGTGAGTGTAGTTGATGCACTGAACACTAGACACTTTTCTCTAGAACACGATAGCTATAACTTAGCTACTATGGAATTGTTTACAAAAAAATGTAAACAATGATGTCGTAACGAAGGATGGAATCAATTATAAACAAACCTTCAATCTGTTGATTGATACAAATACTCCAGGACGTGCTGTCACATAGCAATGCCTGGGCGCCTTTAGTAGCGCACTCCAGTGGAATAGTTGCATATTATATACTATATTAAAGTGTAGTGTTACACCCACTCGTTCGTTAAGTGGCTTGGGGCTGAAGTTCATGTAGAGGTTTCTAATGAATGGTTATAGTCCAGCAGCCAAATCCACTTTTTTGCTACAACCTTGCTTTGTTGTCTATAGTAGGTTTTTGTGTGCCTTTTGCTTCTCAAGACCATCTATTTAAAGAATTTATTTACTGGACCTTCAACAGCATTGAGCATTTTGATATAAATTGATATTAAATGTAAAATGCACTTTTGCTAATTAACAGTTTGTGGTTTTAGGTTGTCATTGTACGACATGATATTGTCATTACTCATGAAGAAGCTAATAATATCGTAGTATAGCAAGCAATACCGGGTTGCAGTCAATGAGAATAAGCATGTGACTATTCTTACCGATAATATAGATGTGTATGTTCTACGACTTCATCATCACTTCTTACAAATACCAATGATAATGGCATCAAGTATCAAAGAAAGGAAAGTATTAATATACAAGCTACTGTGGTGAAGCATCATGATTATTCCATCACTAATAGCTGGTCATGCTCTATCTGGGTGTGACACTGTGGCAGCATGCAATGGACTTTCTAATGTAATTTTTCTTTCAGCATTTTCCTTTTTCCTATAGGAAAAGGGATAATGCTGAAAGAAAAAATTACTCATATATATGATCGGCGACATTCAAGCAGATTAGTCTGATGTGATGCTCAAGTGACAGCTGATGTTATGGACAGCCAACCACTACATCCATGTTGTCCAAAACAAAAGTTGATGTATGGAGTGCTCAAATCAGGAAGCCAAACCTTTGCAACTTGATCCTCATGAAGTTAGAGCCCACATATTATGGATGGATCAAGAACAGAATATGAAGTCATTGCAGCCAATAGCAATACCATCTGACATTCCCCTGGCTCCCAGTGACATCCTACAGGTGATCAGGTGTACCTGCTCAAGTGAAACCCCATTGCAAGTCTTCACAATGTGGATGTAATCGTGCAAAACTAGTTTGTACCATGTTCTGTACTTGTCAGAACTTAACTGCATGTTACAATGAACAAATATCAACATCATGAATAGAGCAACATAGGTGTAAACTTTCAGCATTAGTTGTAGAAGCACTATGCCAAAAACTAGGCAAGCTTTACCACAATTACCCTAATGATGTATGGGCCAGTTCAGCCTTTCTGAAGCATATTGAGAGCATTTGGAATTGAATTGGTAATGTACATCACCCATAGATTTCGATACTGGGTGGTTGCTGTCTTTCTGAAATTCTGTTGACAGAATGAATGACTGGATGACTACTGTAAACCTCATAAACATGATCACTGAGGGTTAATATGCATTACTATTATGTGGTGGTGAAATTCTCCTTAGTAACATGTTAATGAATGACTTTTTTTTTTTTTTTTTTTTTTTTTTTAGTATAGATTATCAAAGCAAGGTTAGCTATGTCTACTGTGGCTGCCTATTGCTTAGAGTTTTTTTGCTTCTTTCAATCTAATGATAACCCAAAACTGTAGGCTATTAGTACAATTTATTGAGAAAAGTGTAAAAGGCAACATATCAATCAGTAGGCATAGATAAATATTGCTTTTTTTCTTGCCTAAAATCATTTCTCCAATACTCCCAAACTTGACCTATAATTTCTTCAAAATGTGCTACATTTCTCATTTATTGCTTGGCCAAAATTCCTGTGATAATTAGCTATGTATTGTGAATTACAAAAAAAGAAATGGTTACATTACAGCATAACTGAAGCTGAAACGTGGTCTTTTAGTACTCTTTCTTGATTATGTTTGAGAGCATTAATATAATTTCACACATTCCACATTAGTTAATCATTACTAATTGATGCTAATCTAATAAAGTTGCCTATATTTCTAGCATATTTCTTATTGCTTTTATGTGCCTATATTTCCCAAAAAAATTCCAGCAATATTTATCTATGGCCATCAATATTAGCTGTATATTACGTAATAGCCTGCATACAAAATTAGAACACAATCAATTAACATTAAATATGTTATTTTCTTAGGCATGACTTATTCAGTCCTTGCATTTAGTATAAATTTTAGTGTCAAAGTTTTAGTGATTTTGGAATCTATCCAATGATGTAACTATCAACTTCTGATATACCAAAGTTGAGATATGACGGAAATACTTTAAAACCACAACCATTAATTCACTCCTTAATAACTTGTTTTTTAAGTCTTAATTTTAGTATCAAAATGTTGGCAACGTAGAGAGCTATTCAATGGCATGTTAACTTTTTATTTAGATAGTACCAAAGTTGAGATATGACACAAATACCTTAAAACCACTGTTAATTAGCATTGTCAACTTTTGTTTATAATTGAAAATGCTCAATGCTGACTGAGGTCCAGTAAAGTTATTCTTAATATTGGAATTCTTGACTAATATAATCAGCAAAAAGAACTACTATAGACACCAAAGCAAGGTTGTATCTACAGGCTGCCGGACTATTAGCCAAGAAGAACTTGTTTCTTCACATGGATTAGTTTGTCATAAAATACTGTAAATGCAAATGCAAGAAAAAATAAACACATACTTAATTAGATGTAACTGGAATAGTAAGATTGATATTACATATGATTAAATAATAAGAAGTGATTTTTAGTGAGTAATAACAAAATTATGATTTGCATGTTGGATGTTCTATGGCTCTCGGATGCCTCCATATCTGAACCTGGGGCATGCTAGTTCTGGAAGCAATGCAGTAAGGTAAAACTTCCTCAACTTCGCTAATTGAGTTCCCCACCACTTTCTGTCTCGATGTATATGTTCGACATGCATGTCCTTTCTTGTGCAAACAACAAAATCACACCACATCTTGTCTGTGCAATATAACTGGCACTGGACTTGAAACTAATAATCATGTCTTCGCTTCAACCGTCCACTTCCAGGCAAAAGGTAGAATTCTTGCACGCTTCATCTAAAGGTTGGTATTTGAAAGAAAAAGGATTTTTTATTTCTAGGTTGAGCAGTGTTACTTGGGTCATCATCCGGAGTGGCAGCTAGCCAGTTGTTGGTTTCAGAAATAAACAGCCCACACTTGTCAACACGAAACTCGGGATATTTCTTCTGGTAGTAAGATTTATATCTGTCAATGGATATAGCTTCCACAGAAGTGCCATAGCGGGTCGCTTGGTTACCTCTAAAAGTGCAATATAGTAGTGCTTGTACTTTCTTGCTTTTTTGTTTTTTCTTTCATTTTCGCGATTGCCCCAACCACAGAAGCTGTGAGCCTTTTCCTCCTCTCTTGCTGCCACTGATCACTGTTGTCTTGATCTCTCGTCTGTTCTTCAATCTTCTCTCTTTCTTCTTGTGTGACAAACACTCTCGTTGCATAAAAACTAGAATTTAGTTCTTGTAGATGCTCTGGAGATAGGTCTTCCGTAACTTGGTCAGGCAAAATACCTCCGTCATGTCTACTGTAAGCACTGCAAGCTGCAGGCGTGTCACATTTGGTAGCATATTTACTTTTTCTTCGTCATTCTTTTACTGCTTCTGTAGCCTTCCTCTTCTTATCAGCAGCTAAAATTTTAGCTGATCGTTCTGCTGTATTGCTGTACACTTTGTTTGGGGAAGAGGTTGTCATATTTTTCCAAGTGTGAGAACCCCACTCCCTGCCTATGTTTTGACGTAATCCTGCCCCCATGCATCGATGTTCCCATGCTCCACTCTGACACCTGTTGATAACTTTCCCCCCGTCAAACTTTGTTCTGATATGCGTCCAGGATTCAGCCAAATTTGTTGTCACATTTCCAATAAGTTGTTCTGCCTTACCTATTAATCTACTTAGCTGTACCTGGATGTCGTGGTAGAGCTTGGGATCAATATTAGTTGGCGTACGTCCACCCCATTGTACGTCTTCTTCTGTTGCAGGATCCTCCGCTAGTGTTTCAACCCACAGCTGCTCTTGATCAGTGACAATATCTGAATGAAACAAATTAATTATTACATTTGTTGCTATTAAACATAATAATTATTGCATACTTATTATCTTATTCAGTTTATTTCAATAATACAGAATTGAAAGAAAATAATGAAATATGGCAGTAACAATTTTATTAATATTATGATAATTATATTAAATTGTTGTTATCATTATACATTAAATACTATTATATCTTTATTCCCTAGGCTATTTCAATAATACAGAATTGAAGAAAAAATATTTTGTAATTTCGAATACAAACAATAGACTTATTAATTATATTAAGATTACTAGTTTTTTGCTAATTTTAAATATTGCTAGTGATATCATAGTGTTATGATATTGTAGCTATTAGCTATTATCAGTCACTTGTATTTTTTATTTACCTATGATGTCATTCTGTACATCTTCACTATCAGGACCCGCCTCATCCCTGTTCTCAGGTATAATCAAGGAGGAAGATGAAGCTGATGTTGTAGACTGCTGTTGATTCTTCCTTGCAGTCTTGCAAAAATCAGTACTGCAGTGCTCATGAATTCCGAAGAGTTACGTAGCTGCCCAGACTTGTAATCTGTGGTTCACAAGTTGGCATATATGGCTTGGGGCTAAGTGGTTGTGGTTAGAACTAACATGAATATTCATGCCACAGAGAACAAAACACAACACAAACTAATGAAACAAATGTATCGAGATTCTGTGAATTAAAAACAACAACAACAACAAAAAACAAAAAACAAAAGTTGACTAATCATCCTAGGGTGGTTCCCGAGTACCTCCTCTTCCCTGTCTTGGGCTTGCCAGCTCAGGCAGTAGAGCATCAAAATTAAATACTCTTAGTTTTGGTAACTGTTCTTTCCACTAATCCGTATTTATAAATATTCGTTTTCCATGTAGAGTATTTTCAGTACATACTATAAACCAAAACCAGGATACATCACAGTAGTACATCTGGCACTAGATTTGATAACTGTAGTCATTTCATTTCTTCAAAGAAAAAAACTATGGAGCCATCATCTCCCAGTTTTATCAAAGCAAAATTACTTGCTCGTAGCATATGCTTCTTCATTTCTTTTTTTTAAAAAAGGAGTTCATGGGTTTTCTGTGGTTATTACTGAGTGATCATTATTCTGCTGATAGGCAATATAGTTTTCTTTAGTCTTGTCTTCTGTTAAAGTTCCATACATTGTAGCCTTCTTTCCCCTAAAAGTACTGTATAGCAGTTCTTTCACTTTGTTACTTTGTTTTAGTACTTTTTTTTTTCATTTTCGTAATAGTTCCAACACAAGATAGTAATTCTTATAGTTCATTCTGTTTTCCAAAGAAAACAGTTGCTCTGGTCACAAGTCAGTTCTTCAATGTTATTTCTTTCTACAATGGAAACGACTACCTCAAGTGTCGTTGTAACTTTCCTTCCACTCATTTTATATAAGATAATAATAATAAAATTATCACAATAATTTACAATGTGTTATACTTACTGTAGGAGACCTACCTGGGAGCTCAGCACCAGTACTAGTCACAAGCACTTGCAGTTAGTGAGTATTTGTTCCTACGGTTTTTGTTGTTCATCAATAACGGCAAGAGAATCTACAGTAACAATTTGTAAATGATTATCCACAAGAGTCGACATCCACTCTACTGGAAATCTCCCTCTCTCTTGCAGTTTGACAGAAATCAGTACTACAGCCCTTATGTTGACTGAACAGTGGCAAAGTCCAGTTTCTGACCAGTAATCGCTGGAGGGGGAGTCTTGTAGTGGTAATTCATATTAGTGCGTAATACTATTCGTGTCACGATACCAACAAACTTTGTACTCAAACTTATCCATTCATTCCTATGTCACATGGATGTTGTATGTTGTTGTCAATACAAAATTATATCTCGAGTTTTACTGAGTATAAGCTGGTAATAGCAA
>WLWD01004407.1_pt1 | contig 25051 bp, 16 predicted proteins | sample 6712731 | NCBI WGS metagenome assembly WLWD01 (sample SAMN12718690, study PRJNA576275) | sponge metagenome | isolation source: marine sponge | host: Mycale hentscheli | place: New Zealand: South Island, Marlborough, Capsize Point | collected 2014-11-01 | reverse complement strand
GGGGGGGGGGGGGGGGCAGTGCGGTACATGTAAGAGGAAGTTGAAAGGTCATCACCTGTGTGCTTCCTATGACCTTTAACATGAGTGACCTCTGTTCTTCAGCGCATTAATATTAATTTTTAGCGCCATTTTATTACACATTTACATGTATTACTAAGATATGTACATTGTATGTGTGACGAGTATGAGTTTAGAGCCAGGCAGTTTTTACAAGTGCGAGGCTGATGTGTAGGTATGTTGTAAGCATACCTGGCAATGGTCAACTTGTGTGTGTGTGTGGGTATGTGTGTGGGTGTGTGTGTGTGTGTGTGTGTGTGTGTGTGTAGCTGCATGTGTGTGTATTGTTCTGTTGATGAAATCTTCCAAGCACTAGGCAAGTGTTAACCATGTGCTTGTAGGAAAACAACAACAACAAGTGTTACATAATCCTACTATACATACACCACATCACAATAGTGTGAGCCCTCTAGGAATCTGTTAATTTAAAAAAGGAGGGAAAATCAGTGGTTTGTATCTCAGCGAATTTTAAATATCTGATTTCTTACAGTGTTTCAACAAGGTTACTACATCATTAGAGTTGTCAATGGAGACTCTGTGTCGTTCAATGGTGTGTGTGTGTGTGTGTGTGTGTGACAGTGTATAGACGCTGATAATGACATCTTCTCGTTTCTGAGGAATTGAATGTGCCCCAATATTGTCTTTTAGTTTCTGAGAATTTGAGGCAGCTTTTTATTGCTGGTATTTGTGTGTTTAGAGATGCCTTTTGTGCTTGTTAGTGTGTTCATCCTGATGGCGCGTGCTAGTCCTGATGGCACGCGCTAATCTTATGGCGCATGCCAATCTGTCTTCGTCCTTCTTGACACATGTATCTGGCACTATATTATTTCACCCACCTCTAAGGATTAAATTCATCTGATATTTTTGTTCTGTTATAGCCATGTATGCATTTATGGATTTATGCATGCCTGAGGTTTCTCTGGCTGAAAGGTGAAAATTTAATTAATTTCTCCACAGGCTACAACTCCCACTGTTCACACGCCCACTCATTAAACTCCCTACCCATCTACTGGTCCCACCCACTTCCTTCTCCCACCACCTGTTTGCAATACTGGCTCCCTAGATGTTCTGAGGGGGAGGGGTGTTTTACCAACCGCCTGGCCTACAAAATTAGGTTGTTGACCTTCATGGAGACATTTTCCCAAACCTAGGTCAATATCTTAGTCAAACTCACCTTAAACTTCAAAACTTCAAAAAAGATTGATCTCCCCTGAAATTAAAAACAACAACAAGGACAACCCTATACATGTGTGTGCATGTGTGTTCCCTGCCGTTATGTATTTCATGGAGGAGGGGATAAAAGTTTGCAAGATCATCAGCCTTGAATTGGATCAGTTGACCTCATCAAAGCTCAGGCTTGTGTAGAGAGTGTGTGGTGCCTTTGCTTGTGGCTGTACTACTATGGCTTCCAAACTCTGTCAACCTCCCCAGAGTCCTAGCCAGCTAGCTGTGGCTTACCTTTGGCTTCCTCTCCCTCCCTCTATCACTCCATCTCTTTTCTTTTACCTTTCCTGTGGTGTGTTTAGGGCTACTCTGTATTGGTGGGTGGGAAGATTAATAAAGTTTCAAGCAGTCAGAGCAGCAATACACATATACATGTTTAGTATTTATCTAGTAGACTCTGGCTAAATCACTTGGTATACTCGTGAACTAGACTCTGCTCACAAATTTACCCCAATTTCCCTCCATTAAAAACGTTCTCATATTTATAGCTTCCTGGAATAATTAATGTGGATCATAGAGAGAGAGAGATTGTGTGTGTGTGTGTGTGTGTGTGTGTGTTGTGAGTGTGTGTGTGTTGTGTGAGTGTGGCAATGCATGGACCAGGTCACTTGTTCAAACCATCTGTGACATGTGTCATGAAGGCTTTATGGCCGCCCACAAAGTTTTGAATTGTTTGACCTCATTGTTGAATAATCAATTCCAATCCACTCTCATTAGCACCTTCTCAAATTCATTTACTTTCATTAGCACCCTCTACCAGCTAGAGGTTGGGAGTGTGTGTGACATATGCCGACAGGTTTTGACTTTCAACCAGCCCCACCCAGCAGAGTGCAGTTTGTGGGGGATTAACCTAATCAGCTATGAACAATACACACATATGTATATGTGTGTGTGTGCTCGTGCAAGTGGCACGGTGCGTGTTCAATTACGTAAACTTCCCCACGATTCAGTTTGCTGTGGAGCGGAAAATGTCAATTTAGTGAACCGAGAATAATTACTTTATTCCTCTTGATTGATTGTTATTCAATTATTTACAGCAAGCCAGCATTATTGCCGAGCTAGCAATATTGCCTGTGGCTGCAGCTAATTACTAAACTAATTCCTAACTGGCCGGTATCAGCAAATTATTGCAGGAAGTTACCAGACATGCCGTCTTTGCTGCACTTTCTCCAACGCTCTACGGCCCGTCGTCACACACATGTCCATGTACGCATGCATGCAAGCATCCACGTCACTTTACTGTCAAGAATGTGGGCGTGTACATTCAATAACACTCCGAACAAGAGACAAACATTTTCCAGTTCCTTGTCTGATCTTCAAGGGGAGATTTTACAGGTACATGGACATAGCATGTTGCGGAAGAAACGACAGTGAATGCTTATGTCCACTGTAAAGTGTGAGGTTACTTGTTTTGTCGGCACAATGTAGCAGTAGGATGCGGGGGACACATATCTACATTTTTTTAAATTTATATTTTCATGGATTAAATTAGCAGATTTCATTTGCATTAATGTGGCCAATATGCTGAAGGTAATATGTTGACTAGTGCAAAACTATTTTCATTACACTAGAGGGTAGTTATAGAGACATCATACTTTCCAACTTTAGTCTTAATCTTAGAATGCTTGGATAACAGGAGATAGATCCAATCTTTCCAACTTTAGTCTTAATCTTAGAATGCTTGGATAACAGGAGATAGATCCAATCTTTCCAACTTTAGTCTTAATCTTAGAATGCTTGGATAACAGGAGATACATGATCCAATCTTTCCAACTTTAGTCTTAATCTTAGAATGCTTGGATAACAGGAGATAGATCCAATCTTTCCAACTTTAGTCTTAATCTTAGAATGCTTGGATAACAGGAGATAGATCCAATCTTTCCAACTTTAGTCTTAATCTTAGAATGCTTGGATAACAGGAGATAGATCCAATCTTTCCAACTTTAGTCTTAATCTTAGAATGCTTGGATAACAGGAGATAGATCCAATCTTTCCAACTTTAGTCTTAATCTTAGAATGCTTGGATAACAGGAGATAGATCCAATCTTTCCAACTTTAGTCTTAATCTTAGAATGCTTGGATAACAGGAGATAGATCCAATCTTTCTGACTTTAGTCTTAATCTTAGAATGCTTGGATAACAGGAGATAGATCCAATCTTTCTGACTTCTGTCTGTTTCATACTTCACTCCAACTCGTTGTTTTGTTGTTGTTGTTGTTGTTTGTTTGTTTGTTATGTTTTGTTTTTTCCTATCATTGATCTTTAAAAAAAAAAATGAGTAAATAAATTATACGCAAGATGTCTGCACCTGATCGAAAATATAATTGGGGAGGAGGCTGTTTTGTTTTGTTTTTTTGTTGTTGTTTTTCTTTCCAGCCTGTTTTATAGTCACCAGAAAGCACAATGAGTAGAGGTAAACTGACACGAGCTATTGCTGTTAAGATAACTGTTACCTTCAGGCTTGGGACGTTGGCAAGTGGTCGGCGACTCCTAGCAACCGGTGTCGTGACAGTTGCTAATTGGGTTCTTGGTGGGTTCTTCCAGGCTGATCTCCCAATTACTGTAGCTCTGTTAGAGAGAGGAACATGAGCAAGGGAAGTTTGAGGTGGGAACAGACACATCACCATTAGCAGAATTATGTCAACTGTTCTAATTAAAGTGATCTACGTATGTAGGTACAGATAATCTTTCTGTGTACTTATGCATATGTTTCTTCCCTAGTTGTTGTTTTTGTTTCTTGTGTTTGGTTATTTGTTCGAACATCTGGGTTGGATTTCTTTCCACTTTGTGTGGTGGGGGCTTGTGGCTGTGCGGTATTATCTAAGATATTCAACACTGTGTTTGTACAGAGGTTTCTTGTTGAGGTTGTGAGGAATCTTAACACTAAACCTAGTTTAAAAAATGGAATTTAACCTCCTGCAATTCTGATGCTCATTAACGGTTTTAACTACAATCTTTTTAAATTCAATATTTATTGGCGAGCGAGCGTAGCGAGCGAGACACTTACAGGGGTAACACAATCGAAAATCGGGGATGTTTGTTTATTTATTTATTTATTTATATATATGGACGTACGTATGTCATCGCGTTTTTGTGTTAGTTATGTGGTCGACCCCGTTCCAAATTGCACTAAACAGAATCCTCTGGTTTATCGATCAGTACCCGTATCACCCTAGAAATTGAATTGTTTACCGTTTGAATTCTTTTGCGGGTGCAGTTTTTCTATTAGAGTTAGTGGCGGTGGTAAGTCAATGCGCTCTTTGTCACGGTTATAAGCCGCGCGCAACAGTATTTACTTGAAAATACATTGTCCACTAGACTACTGCGAAGGTAAGTCTGTGTAGGTGCATGTCCAGTTGTGTCAAAGCATTATGTGTTACAACCACTACTTAGCTAAAGAATATCACAAAGAAAACTTTTAAATAACGTGTATTGTTTTGTTGTTGTTTTTTTCCTTCAATTCAAGCAGTTGCAGAGAGTTGTTACTATGGCACTGAAATCCCTTTACCCTGCTTCAGTGTTAGAAGTCAAAATCATTCATATAAAAATAGTATAGTCTTTAGGCTCGCTCGCCATTTGTGCTCAAGCACATCACTAGTTATAATAAAGCATTGTCGCTTGGTTACGTTTTTAAACCACGTTCAGGCAAACTCTTCCAGCTTGCAAAAAAAAAAGTTGCGATCTACAAGAGGTCCAACAATAGAAGCAAAAACAAAGTACTTGTGAGAATGAAGAGAAGCCAATGTTGTGCATATTTGCTTGTGAGTGTGGGCGTGTTTGTGTTTAAGTGGGTGTGAATGAATAGCTGCCATTACTAATTTATATCTTATAAACTACATATGTATACATTGTATGTATCTGGTCCTACAGGACATCCAATTGGAGCCACTGGTTTAGGACAGTGTGCTGAACTCTGCTGGCAAGTGAGTCAGTCATTCACCAATTCTCTCTCTCTCTCTAATCTTTTACATGTAACCACTTTTTTTAATCCGCACTAATGCGTGTTTGTCACAGTATGTGTGTGTGTGTGTGTGTTTCATTGCTTTTTCTCACCTTTGTCTCCCACAAGATGGGCATGTTTGGAGACCATGCATGACTGGTTTTTCAGGAAGTGGGCACACACTCTCTTTATTTAATTTGTTGTGTTTGCAGATTCCCGATACCAATTCACTATAATAGAACCTGTTTATTTGCAGCATTAGGAAAAAACACAATGCTTTTATAATTGAAAATGTGTAGAATGAAGTGTGGGTGTAGCCAGAATGTAATTGGTAATAGGTATGTAGTGTAAAATAGAGCAATACCCTGTGACTAATCCACCTTACTGACAAAACATTTAATTCAGTTAATTGGTTGCTTATCTGCTCATAAAATATTAACTAACTAAAACTTTGAACAGAATATTAGCCACTCAATGTATTCCTCTGCAGAGGCTTTGTTACCTAAAAGCCTTAAATTGTCATTGCATTTTACCACCTGAAAAGATGGGAATTGATTGGCATGAGCAACAGTTAGGGAAAAAATTCAGGGTTAGTTATTGAATTCCGATGTCACTGCACCTCGTGATTCATTTACTTACCAATACAAGCCTTATCATGATACTTTATTTGCTCTCTCTCAATTCTCAGATACTGCCATGGCAGGTTAACTGCCTCTCTTTCCCCCCTCCCCTCCCCCTCCCCCTCCAGTTTTACACCTACTTGTGTGGTTGCTGTGGCTTGCACAGGCATAAGGTTGTGGTTTACTACTACTGTGGCAAACTTTTGTGGGGCCTCAACCCAATTGTGGTTTCTGATTCTGCCCACAATTAGATTACAATTGTGTTGGGTTTGATGACATCCCTTCTGGTCCCAGGTCAGGTCCCAGCATCTGAGGCTTTTCTTGCTCATTGTGCTTGTCCACATTCTCAGAATGGTACAACAAACTTCACTTTGGGGAAGCCTAGCTGAATGAGAAGAAAGCTCCACCTGTACTGACACCTCATTTTCGTGTTTGTTTTCTTACTTGTATGGCTTTGCCAGACTGTAATAATAATAATAATAATAATAACAATAAAATAATAATAATAATAATATGTACAGCCTTAAGACAGACTATGTTGGTGTTATGCCAAGGTTGTAAGGCAACCACTGGATAAAGACGTACTTGCTTTGAGAGCTAGACTTTTGTTTACTTCTCTAAATGCCAAATGCAACACATGTAGTGGCCTACAAGTGTCCGTCCAGGGCTATTATTTCACTAAGCGTGCTATATAGCAGTATACAAGACCTCACCTGCTAATGTGCCATTATAGATTGCAGTTGGTTCAGTTAAGATCGCCTTGTCTGTGTATGTCCATGTAGCTTCGTGGCCTTGCTGACAAGCGGCAAGTTGACGGTGCTAAAGTAGGTCTACAGCAGAACTTTGGTATTGGTGGTGCTGCAGTGGTGACTCTGTACAGGAAGCCAGAGGATCTGCACTCTCCAGCATCTAAACTCTGAAAGGACATCTTGTTATTGTTTTTTGTTTGATTAATTTTTGGATTAGTTGTGTCTTCTTTTTTTTTTGTGTGTGTGTGCTTACTAGTTGGTTAATTTTCTCATCTGCATTATGCAGATGTGATTTTAATGTTATTGGTTTAGTCTGAACCTGCATTATCTGCTTATAGCTCAGTACCAAGGGGTGCAATTAGTGACAGACACTATTGGCTTTACTTTAGATAGGTCTAGTTATGGGTGAGGGCCAGTGACACTGTATCACTGTATTTACAGTTAGTGTAAATCAAACAATATTTAGAGCTGGATATTCTTTTAAATATCTGGTATTTTTTACAAACAATAAATAAATTTGAGTTGAATGAAATTGGACTGACATGATTCAGAAAGTTTATCTTGGTGAGAGGATGATGAGAAGTTACTCAGGTGCTGATATTGGGGGCTTCTTTACAAATCCATCGTATATTCGTTCAACAGTTTCCTGATTCGGTCTGCCTTTTTCGTTCTGAAGGCATACATTCCTTCTCCTTCGGGCGCTCTTCTTCCCGCCTCAAACATGAACAAGTTCCCACCATTGTTGACTCCAAACTTCCTGATACACGTAAGGGGCCACTTGATAGCTCTGGTGGAGTAGTGCTGGTACTGGAAGATGATATGCGTCGATGTTACTTCCAAAAACCCCATGTTTATTATTCTTCCCTTATCGTCGACGTTCTTGACTTTAAAAATTTTTGAATTTAGAGCAGTAGTAGCCGATCCTCCAGGTAACATAGGGGGTGAAGCAGAAGGTACTCCGGGAAGGCTCATAATTGCTGTGGCCATAGTATTATTCTTAGTAGTACTTCACTCGGTGTAACTCTAGCGCTTGTACAGTTACGGCAGCGCCATCCCGCTTTTATAGAGAGTTTACGAGACCCTCGGGCATGCGTATTAACTTAACGATAGTAGACAGCGATGCGTCACCGCATTGGTAAACGCATCCGCAAGATTTACGTACATTGAATAAGACAGACGCTGCGAGCAAGGCTGCTATGTTGTAAATCTAGAGAAAAACTCATGTTATTTGTGAAGGCTAAAAATAAGTCTGTACTTTAAATAATGATGACTAAGGAAAACTAAACATTAAAAACTAAGCATCAGCACATATAAAAATACAGTCACACACTTAGGATTAGCAAAAATACAGACTAGCCAGCTCTCTTGGCCATGCATGCTCAAATAATTATAATAATTGCTCTTTACAGCAGAAGGGAGCTCCTGAGAGAACTATAGTCCTACAACAAAATCCTTTTATCAGCAAACAAGCCGCTAACTTTATTTCCTAACGTAACCACTTGCTTAATCCTACCTTATTAACTCTGCCAAGTGGTGCACATGCACGGTTGTGTATGTTTGTGTTGGTATTGCCATTTTAATTGATAGCATTCCACAAAAAATACATCATACTCATAGCTTTGGTTGTTGTTGTTGTGTTTTATACTATTAGCTACTTCATTGATAGTGGTTGTCATCAGAATTACATGGTAAGTACGCTTCTTATGTCTTGCTGTTAAGTAATGGATGCTACCAATTATCTTCCCTCTTTCCCTCACCCTGTACCAGTTTATATTTAGATTATTGTGAAGTCTGGAGTGAGAGAGGGAGCTAATTACTGCATCAGACCTCCAGCTGAGTCTTTTTTTTTTTTCTTCTTTTTTTCTTTTCAACTAAGAATTAATCAATGGATTAAGTACAAATAATAGAAGGAGACCAAAAGAGAGGGAGGATGGAAGTGGTTGTTATCATATGGACAGGTCATGTGCCATATGTTGGTGATACTGAATATTTTTTCTCCATACAAACTGAATATTCTTTAGTTCAACATGTGTTTTTGTTACTGAGCATGAGCAGATGTATACATGTTTCACTGGTGAATGGTGTGGACATAAATTTTGAGGGTCAGCCTCCCCAAGTTCAATAAATCACTGTACTTAGGGTTTCATGTATGTACAGCTACCAGAAAATAAAATATAATTACTTTAGTGGCAGCAATACCTGTATCTGGGAAATACCTGGCATGCAACATTTCACCTGGCAGAGAGTTAGGGACACTATTAAAATTTCCCCACAGTATTTTCATGAGCTGAAGGATGGAAGTCACAATGAACTTATAAAAAGAAGTGTTGCCAATCAGACAGGTAGGAGGAGCAAGTCAAAAAAGTGGGAGAGGGATGGGGTCATTAATCAGTAGCATGCATAATATAATTCATAGCTACTAGGATCTTTTAAGATACATTCTGAAGGCATGAACCCAATGTAGAAGGAAATTTCTTTATGTCTATAGCTAGCTCTATACACTGAGGACTAGGGCCTGCCTGATCATACTAGACATTTTTAGAATTATTATTTTTCTTTATTCTAAAAAATTATGGTATTATTCCATAAATAATTTTCTTATTACTATTCTCTTGTTATTCCAATTGGAAATAAGTTAAATAGTGACGATTGCAGTAGCTAGCTGCATAAAGTTGGTGGGTACGAAATGAATAAGTAAGTATAATCTCTTACTGTTATACTGAAGTACTCAAGAGGATTCAATATAGCTAGTTAGGTAATTTTTCATTGTAAATTTTGAATGTCTCTGTAACAATATTCAATGAATGGCGAAGACATGCTTTGCTGTAGCTAAATAAGATTCAATAAGAAACCGATTATTACCTACATAAGCTTGAACTTATGTGGGGCTGACAGCTTTTATGAGGGGGTTGGGGGGGGGGGGGGGGGGGGGGGGGAGTCCAGTGTAGCCAGATCCTTTACTAAACTGCTACGCTGGGAATGGGTCTGGGGACATGGCCATACCGAATTTGTTCTGCCGCACATATTGCGGCGGTCAATTGCCGTTAGCAAATTACCGGGAATAGCCCTCCTCAATCACAAATAGAAATTCCTGTGCGTGTCAGCCACCCTTTCCAATCATTAAATTATATTTTCTGGGATACTGTTGACAAGTGATTTTTTTTATGTGCCTGTCATAGGTTCCTCATCTGGCTATACAGCCAGTCGAAAAGGTCACTCAATTTTTTCAAGAGATTACACTTGTTGTTTGCTTTTATTTGTTTACTTACCCAAAATTTTGTCTAAAATGGCATTGACACAATAAAGTTTCATAGTGCATCATTCAATGATTCCAACAATTCATTTATATAATTGTCTAAGAGAAATGATTTTAGTACCAAAATATAGCTCATTTAAAGAGCTTTTCAATGATATGTTAACTTTACTGTAATAAGTGAGATATGACCCAAATTCCACAAAACCACAAATGTGTTTATATATTTTTGTGATTTTCACACTGTTCCCCCAGGAGGATTCCTTAGGACTTTTTTTTCTGTTATTAGGGACATAATAAGGAATCAATATCTGTTGAGTTTGCTTTTGTTGCAATTAGTGTGAGGTTGACCACAAATATTGGCTAAAATGACTATACTAATAGCTGAGTAGTAGATTGGCAAGTTCCGTAGTAGATTGGCAAGTTCCGTTGCAGTTGTTTAGCGCGCATGCCCGAGGGAACGCTGCTGCGCTTAGTGCTGCCGTCTTTTAGTGCTGCCGTCTTTTTGTGCTGGCGTCTTTTTGTGCTGGCGTCCCAAGCATACCCGACGCAGTCGGGGGTTTGTTGGCAATAAGGTGTGTGTGGAAGTTGTTCGGTAAGCAAACGTGCTATAACATGACACAAACAAGGAAGGGAAAGAAGGCGTCAAAAGATGAGAAAGAAACTGAATCGACATAAGCATTAATAAAAGCATCTAAAGTTTAAAATCAACAGAAACTGTAAATTCAAGCAAAGAAGAAAAACTTGCTCATACCAAGGAAATGAATTTAAAAGAACGAAAGACAAAGTAAACGAGATGGAGGAACCACCCAAGATTAAAGCCAAGGGCAATAAAAACAATGTACACAAGAAATTTAAAACTGCTGCTGGATAAACTATGACAGGTTCTCCATTGTCAGGCAAAACACTGAAATCTTTCTAAATAATATTAACTCTTACAATGTCAGCTTTGGAATAAAACAGTTGTCTATATAATTTAATTGCATTGAAATGAATTCAAGTAAATAAATTATAATTGCTGTCAGTTTGGTGGCTTAGCTGTTTGGAGTTAGTGCAACTACTAAATAATCGCCTCAAGTTTGTCTGCAATACTAGTCAGGTAGTACCAGGTGTTATCAAGTACTGATCTATAATGTATTTTGTATTTCTCAATCACACTGTAACTACATTAATTCACCAGGTAGACAATTTCAACAAAAATTTGCTTGACAAACCTGTGTGACCTAGAGTCATAGCTTTTTGAGATTTCGTCACTAATTGCTATGAGCGGGCATCCAAAAGGCTTCATTATTATGCAACAATGATAAAGCAGTAACAATTCAAACATTCTTACACCTATATGAATCTGTAAACACCAATGGTAAGTATTCCAAACGCGAAGTTGACTAGTTATCCACCCCTGAGTGATGAGTAATCATCAATGAGTAATCGTAGAATCTAAAAAAAATAAATAAATAAAAATTCACAAATGGTGTTTAATTCTTTGTTTTTATTGTAGCTACTGGTGCTCCTTTCAATACCATACTAACTATGCCATTGAGCCCATTTATTATTTATTATGCAATGGTCCATCATTGCACAGCACAAGAAATAATTAAAACTACTGTAACATGATTCCTAACATTTTGTGACTCGAAGTGGTTCATAGTCTAGGTAAAGGGTCCGTCCATTGCAGATACATCATGATGCTGTAATGCCAAAGGAGACTCTTACAATCACTGATTATTTATTGTGTGGGTGTATGCGTACACATATATAATGTATATACATATTATTATACAGTACAGGTATATAATAATTCTTTGAACGTAACATCTATCACTGAAGAAGACTCGTCAGAGTCAAAACATCTGATGTGGAGTCATATCATACTAATTAAGTTCAAAATTTTAATTTAATAATAAATTCAAGGATTAGGCAAACAACAACAACAACAACAACAACAACAAACGAGGTTTTAAACTATGGCCATGGGAAAAAAAAGATAGAAAAAAAAGTTCAAAATAGACTCATAAGTGGACAACAAGAGATGCATGAGAGAAATCAAAAGTTAACTAATAGCAATAATTTTACTCTTCCCAAGGGATACCCTGGGAAGTTTGCCAAATGTTTCAGCTCTTTCAGGATATGCGTGCATTTCTCCGAGCACACACTCATGTCTAGCTTCACTTCTCTTGATGGCCTCCCAGCTCACTACCTCATACAGGTGTTTACTGCGATGATCCTTCAATGTATAACCCATACCTACCATCCCTCCTACAAAAACAAACAAACAAACAAACAAAAAATACAAAGTAGTCACCAATACATAAGCTGCTTCAGCACTTCTATGTACCTCAATTTATGCATATACGACTATTCCATTTAAAAGATACTAATAATCTAGTAGTAGGGGGAAATAGTAAAACAAAACAAAACAAAAACAACAAGAAAACAAATCATTATATTAGTGGGGGGGTTAACAGAATTTACACATTTAAGCTATTAATTTCACAAGTGAAATCGATGTCAATATTAACACAACCAATTGACAAGCTAAAATATCACTTCTGCAACAAAGTGACAAGCCATGCATATATGCGAAATATATCTGAAGGCATTGGCAGAATACATTTTACATACATTATTCAAAATTAATGAAAATAAGAATTTAGTATTCTATATCTTATGAAACAAGCTGGCTACTCAGCAGCTGTTTTCTTTCGGGTTTTCAGCACTTTTCATTAAGCATCCACACATTCTGTCTACTGCTAATTGGTGCACAGCCCCAGATTGTAGGATACCACTTGCTGTGAAGCGTCCATTTGGAGTTATAAGCAGGGGCACTTAACAACCTGAGTCTACGATACTCTGCAAAACTCTACTGACAATTCCTTACCAGGTTTTTGACCAAACCATGACACTGGGGGTCCGTCATTTCCAGCTTCATAAATTCCCAGCATGATAAACTTCTTTGCAATATCCTTAATGAACTGTGTTTTAATTTCCAGAGGATAGTCAGTGGTAGCTGGAATCCAATACTTGGCCATGTATTCTGCATCTGTTGGCTTGATATCCCTTAACAAATATCCAGGTGCCATGTTTCTAAACAGAGAATAGAAGTAGTTGTATAGCCTAAATAGAGACGTAATAAATGCTATCTCTATGCTTACTCAGGCAGAATAAAAATTATAATTATAAAAATGAAGTCTATTAAAAAAAATTTTTTTTGGTCACAGTGTGGTCCACTCAACATTATCATTCACAGGACAGAACTTGAATTTCCTGTGGTCACGTATTTAGGACATTTCATGATTTCACCACCTTTCCTGTAGAGGATAGGGCTAAATGTCCTGCACTATAAGACATGTAGCCCTTCCACTACAGGAAGGTGGTGAAAGCATGAAATGTCCTAAATACGTGAATTCAGGAAATTCAAGTTCTGCCCTGTGAATAGCAAAATTTCTCGCTGCTAACAGCCAATATTATGCCAATTAAAACTTAACCCGACATTTCGACTTCTTGCCAAAGTCCTCTTCAGGGGTCAAGAGGACTTAAATTCACCCTGCTAGTGCCAGATGCCTTTAGTGAAGCAATCAATTAGATTCTAACTGTAGGAGGTGTACGTACATAGGACATTTTAAAAGCTATATTTCTGTAACAAAAAAAAATTTCCCCTCAATATAGGACTTTTTTTTTTGGAATAAATCAAATTCCAGAATTACTACAGGATCTATGTATATCTAAAGTATAGATTTCATAACTAGTAGTAATACTATAGGTTATTTGACTAATTCATTCATGCCACTTTAATCATACTCACACACTGCATCACACAATGAATATAGCATAGCTATATAAATATATTTATATGTCTCTTTTTTAGGTCATCCTTCCCTATGCAACACAATCTCTGAACGGCACAAGAAAATATATATTACATACACACACTCTTTTAAAACTAAGCCACCTCACTGTGTGTGTGTATGTATGTATGTAAGTATGTATGTATGTATGTATGTATGATACCATACAGATGTAATAACACATTGATTGAACAATATTTAGCATGGCTGGCCAACTTGGAGAATATTTTAAATCTATAGTAATTCTTAACAATACATCTGCACTCTCCTCCCTCTTCCTTTCCTCACACTCCAATTCAATCACTTACATAACAGGAACTCGAGCCACCTTCTGAAACTCGTACATGTCATAGTCAAATATTTGACGAAGAGTCTTGGCCTTTGTGGCAGGATGGCTCTGAAGAGACTCCATCAAGTATGACTCCAGACCCTCATCGTCCCCTTCTACATCTAGTACAGATTAAAGAAACTTAACCACAATCGTCAGAAACATTCATTCTGTTTGTTCACACCCACCAAAAGAAGTTGGGCCATGTAGAATAAGAATATATTACTGCAAGTGAGAGACAAACCGTGTGAACACAAAGGTTACAGAAAAATATCAAGGGAAATACTCCTCAAACAAGGCACGTTTGTTAATGGCAAGGAATGGGCCTGTTCTCACAATCCACACTTGTACAGATTGAGAAAAGGCAAGATATTTACAGTATAGCTCTGAATCGACCACGAAAAAGAATTATCAAACCTCACATCAAGTTTTAATCTACCCAGGTTTGCCAGAAAATTATGCATTGGATAAATTGTCCTTTTCATGACTAACAGTGGATCAACTAGGCCATGCTCCTAATATTTTAACCACACCCACTTGGTGACCTTACAACGTGTGTTGCCGACAGACTTAACTACCCTCATTTGCACTCACAGTGAATCAACTGCCATGCTCCAGTGTTGCCTAGGAGGTTGGCTTCGTTGATAATAGGCATGACTTTCTCTTTCTCTTTAGAAAATATGCGCAGGTCAGCGACCTAAAGAACACCAAGACAAAATAAATAAATCAATTAAAGGAACACGTGTGATAGATTTGAGAAATTATAAAACTTTGAGAGGCTGTGTACAAATTAACTGGTGTATTCATTTTTTAAAATTCTATATAACTGATACAACATACCATAGCAAATTAAAACAAAACATAATTAGTATGAGTAATAGCACGAGGCAAAGCCGAGTGTTATTTCAATTGCTTTACGAGTGCTATTGATCCCTAATAGTACAGGTTACCCGTGCTATCACTCGCTAATAGTAGGCCAGTTTTTAAAAAAGTCTTTTTGCAAATTGTAGCTACACTGTATCATTCACTCACTATCTCTGTATTTCAGGATTAGCTTCCCTGGAACTTTGTTTTCAACGTACAACCCCTCCTAATCTGTTGTAAAACATTCCGTCTAATACGGGTAGAGGTTCTGTGGTAAAGAAGGACATTGTCTCCAACTAGAAACTACAGGAACTGTACGTTTCCAAGGTTAACGCTGCATGCGTGTGCGCACTTACCCGTACTATTTCACTTGGCTACAGGTATTTCACTTAGTTTCCATTTAGCTACCGAGGTATTGCAATTAGTTACGCGTTATTTCACTTTCCCCATGCGATTTCAATTGAACAGCGACTTTTCCCATTCATTTTTGAATGGACTTACTTATTAATAAAGAAATAAATGTCACACGGACACAAACACAAATCATTCCTGTTTGTGTACACTTATCTTTTGTCAACCACACCAACAGCCCCCTAGCAACCACTGAAGATCATGTGCTCAAATATCACCACCTCCAGATCTGGTAAACAAAGTAGGGCACAACCTCAACCCAACCTCTGACCTGGGTGTGAAATGAAGTGCCAGTTGTGCAATCAATGCCTTATAACTTCACTAGTGGTGTGCTTAAGCACAAATGGCGAGCGAGCCTCCCTGTTAGGTTACCTGAACTACAGTATTGCGATTAACTTTAACTTCCAACGCTCCAGCTACTAAAAAACAGTCAAGTTTTTAAATTACGTATAAACAGCAAAGGGTTGTCAATGCCATAGTCACCACTCGCCCTAGCTGTTGGACTCAAAAAACAACAACAACAACACCATAAAAAAAGCAAAATAATAATATTAGCATGCATTTCTAAGTAATCACCGCACAGGTTGGAACCTAAGACATGCTTACTGCTGAGCTGGGAAAGTGGCACAAAGGCTGCTAATAATTATTTGTCAGTTAAATATTTACTTTGTGCTGTCATTTAGCTTAATGTAGCTGTAACACACTGCAATTTCACACACACTTGTTCACTGGACATACCAATTGATGCAAGACTTACCGTCGTGGTTAGACTATTGGACAATGTATTTTCAAGTAAGAACAACAGTGTTGTGCTGGTAAACAATTAAATTTCATTGGATGATACAGGTAAAGCTCGATAAACCAGAGGATTCTGTTCAGTGAAGTTTAGGACGGGGTCGACAAACAAGCGAACAAGTGGACAAAGCGGCTCATATAGCGTTACCCCCCACCCCGAACTTGAGGATCTGCACCCTCCCCTCTCTGTGGCCTATTTAGCCACACGCTATCCTAAGTAGAAATAAAAAAGTTCTCTTCCCCCCCCCCCCCCCCCCCCCAGAAAAAAATCCTGTATGAAGCCCTGTACAGTACTGTCACATAATATATTTTATTTAGCTTAGTTCACGCAAAACAGTATAATATAGCAGTTGACCCTTAATCTTAGCAAACAAATACAAAATTAACTTTTTTACCTCAATATCTCAATAAGCCATTCAGACTATCTGAATGGTTAGTAATTCTTGAAGCACTCTGACTCAGCTACAATATGTAGGAGTTTTTTAAATTTTTTTTTATTTTTAGGTAGTAACAATACAGAAGTACTTACCTCAGTTTTTTCCCCCGAGTAATAGTAGCTTCTGGTATTTAGTATTACCAGTGGCTCCTGATGAGGCCGACCAGTTGACAACAAGCATTCAGATTCTGAGAAGAAAACAAACGGCCAGTTATTTAAATTTACATCTAGTAAAGGGTTTAAATGCCATAGTAACCACTTGCAGCAACTTTTTATGACTTGAAAAAAAAGAAGAAGCATTTCTGCGGAACTTTCGTATATTTTTTAGCCTAACCCTAAAATAAGGCTTGTTTATCGCTGTAGTGTCAGAAGAAACAGGGGGTAAGCCCAAAAAGCTGGGGTTTTCCCACCACTAAAACTAGTAACGTGCTTCAGCACGAATGGCGAGCAAGCTAGCTTGGCTTAAAAGTTAACTATAAGCATACAGGCATCATTTCAATAGTTGTTGATTGAAATCATTTCTTTATTTTATCAAGACACCCTAGTCCTTACCAACTTATGTAATTAGTAGTGCAGGCAAAAAAAGGTGTCGCAAGTACCATTACAAGTAAGCAATAAACACCACGTGTCAGGGTCTCGCTCACCAACAAACAAATATCTCCCATTCTCAATTTGTTACCAATTTCTCACTTGCTTCATTCACTTGCCAATTACAGGGGGGGGGGGGGGGGGGGGGGGGGAGGGAAGGGAAGTGGTACAGTTTGTTACAAAGGCATAATTGCGCTTCTTAACAATATCACTCTGCAATTTTCGCTCCCTCTCTCTCGCCCCAAGATATAACTTCAAGATAAAAGACCTGTGAGAATTAAATCAGTTTGGTCACATGACATTTAGCAGAAATTAACAGCAACTAAAATAAAAGTACAAATTACCTTTCAAGTCATTTTGATTAACAACACATACAAGATAAAAAGAAGAAGAAACACATAGCTCTTACCACTATGCGTCGATTTAAATAGTCAGGGAAAAATTGGGATTAAAGCCACAATCATCTCCTTACCTCTGAGAGACGTGGACTGAATTCTTGGGTTATCACGGTGGTGAATTTTGGCCACTGGTCTACAAACACATTTGCCTCCAACTTCTTCTCAGTTACATCTCTGACCAGTTGAGAAACCTAACATATGAAGGGAAAAAACAGTAATAAAAAGCAATAAATATATGTTAAAAAGTTAGTCTCCACTGCATAGGCCATCACACCCTCACACTACTTTCATGTCATTTTATTAGGGGTTGCTGAGATATTAATAAAACATACGTTCATTTGTATCCACTTCAGATAATTACCCAATCTTAATTAGTTGCCCCCTATCCTGCATCTTTCAAATATTAGAGGGTTGCTAACTTCAGCTTGTCAAGGAGAACTGCTCTCTCTAAGAAATGCATATTTTCCTGAAGTATGTAATTATCCTGCTAATGTGGTCATCTTTGCTCCATGAATCAAGCCACAAACCTCATCATATAGCTACTGTGGATATGCAGCTATCTGCTAACAAAGCAAGGCTGAAAAAGAGCATTGGTGAATTAATACTAGCAACTTTAAACAACACACACACTCACTTTAAATAACAAAACGCAACAACAATAACAAAAGCAGAAATTCTCTCGACTTTCTGTGTAAGTCAATTCAACACCTACGTACGTGTTTCCCTAAAGGGCTTATTTCAGATGCACCACGCATCACCAATTGCAATTCGCTCAGAGACGTTAGCTTGCGGCACACAGCCATACTACTAACTCTCCAACTTACAACAACCCACGCGGCCAGCAAAACTTCTTTTACGCTACTGCACTATAAAAAGTGACGTAAGCGCTCAGCTGACACCGCCACCACCACCATACACTAACAAACAACCAACCAAGACGTACCATAAAGAATGCACTTATGTCAAGTCACGTGCTATAGAAACTTAAATGAAATTCAGCTTGGATTTGTGGTGTTGACGACCTCATTCGTACCTGGAAAAAAGTGTGCGGGGGGGGGGTCTTTCGGTAGGTGGTTGATGCTGTGGCGAGCTAGTGCTCTGGCGGCGTAGCCGACCCTTTACCTTCCCATTATGTGTGGGCGTGTAAGGGAAGGTAAAGGGTCGGCTACGCAAAACTAGTGAGCAGGATGATGCCAACAAGAGCCTTAGACTCCCTGACCTGTATCTTTAATACCTGATGGTTTTCTATCCATCCAGCGGGACTTCCAAACACAACACAACAAAACAAAACAAAACAAAAAACAACAACAAACAACAAACACTGCAATTAGCGCAGTGCGTATACTGTATTTCCTTTTTTCATTGCAATCAATGCTACAAAGCTGTAAAAGGTCAGCTATACAACTGGTAAAAGAAAAAAGAAAAAGAAAAAGACAATAAAATATTTTTCTTTTACCAGTTGTATGGTTGAAAGTTCATTGGCTCATTACGTTAAAAAATTATTGACGTCCGACCGCCTTTGATGTGCTTGTCATCAGCCCGCTACAGGAGCTCACCATCGCTCAAGCTGCCTGGCCATGCCCTCCAAGTTTGTGTGCAGAGGAAGCTTGCAGCCAACCTCTCAGCATGCCGCTCTTCCGGGACGGACTTCGTCCCCCTTTGGTGGCAGACACTAGGTGGGCTGGCTGAGGACACCATCACCAACATCAGCAGGGCCATCGAGAATCGCTGCGGCACTTCTGACTCCCCACCCCAACTACCAGTCACCTGTTTGGCCGCCGCGTGGCAGTTGCTTTATGGCGGGGCAATGCATCGCTGTGGCTCCACCGTCTCCCCACCATACCCCCCCCCCCCTCTGGACGGTGTAGCCTGAACTTTTTATTGTTGAGGACTCTAGCATTAGGTGCACTCCACCAAGTTCATGGCTGCGTACTTAGTAGCTAGGAATGTGCATGGTATAATGAAAGTATTGTGTCAGCTTTAGGCTTACCGTATAGCCTGCATTATTTAAATATAGTCTGGCGAGCTTAGTTCGTGCATGTAGCTAAAAGAAATACAAATCCTACAAGTGTCCTTGCATAGCTACTATTGTAATTAATTAATGTACTCATCCAGAACAAATAACTACAAAGCACATCAATCAAATTGAGTTAATCATGAACCATACCATCTGAATTTTTCATTTGTTCTAAATATACATTAAAAAAATAAAATGAGTTGCTAACTTATGGCTATAATTTTGCTTTTGCCAATGGGAGTTCTGTCCAGTTTTCCAAATGTTTGTATTTTTTCAGGATATTCATGGAACTCCGCCACAATGTAGTTGTCTCTAGCTTCGCTTCTTTTGATGGACTCAAAGGTGGCTATTTCATAGAGGTGTTGGTTGCGATAACCTTTCATAGTATACCCCATACCTACCATACCACCTAAAATAAAATAAAACAACAACAATAATAAAAATAATTTTTTCCTGTTTAAGACATTAATTGGCTAACCATTAAAAAAAAGAAAGTTTAACAGCGATGGTGTGTATTTATGAACAATTCAATGGGTAAAGCATCGTCACATTCAGTGAACAATGACAACTGTATTGTAGCAAAGAAATGACGACGAAAGTTTCAAGAGGGAAAGGTGATGAAGCCTATAATCGAAGGGAGAACAGAGAGAAAGACAAAAGAATGAGCCAATAGAGAGAGGAAAGGAGGAGGATAAAAAGAGCTGAGATGGCTCTGGAAAAAGAGAGTGACGATTGTGGAGTACCATTCCACAAGTCAAGAATATAGATACAATTTGTGTTTCAGAGCACCAAACATCATCTTACTGATTACATATGTTTGTGCATGTGCAGGTGTAACCATGCTGATCTATGCTTGGGGGATTCTACCACTTGTTGGGGCAGGGGTGAATATCAGTCAGCAGGGAGGGTGTGGCAAGACCTGGAGGAGCGTATATACCCGAGGAGGTCACCAAATCAACGACGTGACGTGGGTATTGATAAATAAAATAAAAAGTGGATTGATGTAACTAAACCGATTGGTAGAGGGTAATAACAACACCTTGCTACTGCATTCCTAACTTACACATGTTAGTACACCAACCAAGTGCCACTGTGAGGCGGGGTACTTGCTAGTATAGTATAATACAAAATAATAAAAATGATAGTATCACGAAATACAACGACAACAATGACTTAATAAAGCCGGATAATAATGTGCAGTGGGAAAAATAGATTAAAAAGAATTAACAAGACTTGTATCTGCCACTCAAACAGGAAGAAGTACAGACACCCAGTACGCTTCACGGGATGAGATGAGATGGACCACTTCAGTAATTCCCTGCCAACATTCTTGAATATGGATGAATGTCAGTTATATAGTTTTCATTTATTCAGTTGCACGGGCTCTTGTATTCAGTCGTTGGATACGTATACATACATGTGTGTATAATTCACAAAACCCACTTATACACATTGGGTTTCCTTCACACAGGAATATTATAAAAGTAAATCCGCCCCCCCCCCTCCCCCAATATAATATAAACAGACATATACGGTTTTCAAAAACGCTTCAAAGGCATGCACAATACCGATCATGCACATGTTCAACTGAGCATAGTTACAACATTGATAAAAGAACTCTTCTACCGGGATAGGAAACGGATCACGTGTGTCTGTAGAAACTGTACAAAACGCTAATTTAAGGCGTGTAAATATTTTTAAATGAAGAAGTGAAAGAAGTACGTTAAAACATCATTTTCTCTCTGACTATTCCTTACCAGGTTTCTGACCAAACCACGACACTGGATGTCCGTTCCCGTCCGTCTCGTACACACCTATCATAATAAACTTGGTAACGATGTCCTTGATGAACTGCATTTTAATTTCCAGGGGATAGTCGACAGCCGCAGGAATCCAGTGTTTGGCCATGAACTCCGCATCTGTGAGTTTAATTTCTCTCGCATAAAATCCAGTTGGCACATTTCTAATTAAAGGAAAGAAGCAGAATAAATGATTACATCCATAGCAAAAGCACCAAGAGGTGCAAACCCTCAGCACCAATGAGCCAGCTATAGTCTAAGTAATATATCTTTATCTAGACAATACACAAGTTCTAACCACAAGCTAAGTTTGTGTGATGGCTTCTCTGCTTTCTACTCACTATGTATGTGTCACAGGAAACAATGCAAAGAGAAAGTCGATGAAATAATGTCATCTACTAGTTGTGCATCAAACAAGTATGTGTTTATTTTAATGTGTATTACAAAATATTCCGACTGAAGTCGCTATTGTTTGTTTGATGAAATGAAATCTTAAAGTCTAAATCAGTACAACTTTAAAGGATGCTAAAATGTAGATCAAGAGAATAAATATGGAATAAAGCTAGCTGGCTGCTAAATGATATTCACTACTTCTGAACGAGGCACTACATTGCATTGTTTGAAACAGTAACTCACAAAATTCCTTGTGAAAGAGATACACACCGTGAATGAAGCTTCTACAGTCATGCAACTAAAACAAGTAACGATGGGAAAGTGAAATTAGTAATGTGATCCAACAGAGGGGAGGGGCAGCCAACCACACCAGCAGAGTTTGCCCGGTCTAAGTCTAGCTCATTGAGTCTCGAGGATAGACATAAAACTTAGAAGCTATTATTTTCGAACTCCTTCGTTAAAGACATTGATCGAGTCTTGCCATGAATGCTCAGGGCTAACAACAAACAAATAAGGATATCTGTAGACATTACTATTCATGCATCTCTTGAATACAGTGATCAGATACTACCAAAGAAGGAAAAAAAAACCTAACAAAATAACAAACAACAACATACTATAGTCAAGTAAACCAAACTCGCAGTTACTGGTACTTTCCCTAAATGAATCATCATCAAAAGCTGATCACTGCTGCTATTGCATAAACTCACATAATAGGAATTTGGGCAACTCTTTTAATTTCATAGACGTCGTAATCAAATATTTGTTGCACTGATCGGGCTTTGGTGGCTGGATGGCTCTGGAGTGAATCCATTAAGTAAGCAGCAAGCTCATCACAATCTTCTTCTACATCTAAAGATCATTGAGCAAATTATTTAGTAAAAGAAAACAGGAAGAAAAAAAAAAAAAAGAAGATAAAATAAAAAGCTACAAAAAAAACAAAACAGAATATTTTAGCATGTGCTGCACACGCAGAAGTATTATACTGAAGCTATCATGAAGCTTATATACATTGCTACTAAACTAAAGTCATCATATATTGGCATGACAGTGGTAGTGAATCAAGAAGTCTACACTATAGTGAACATTGAAACTTTAGAATAGAAATAATTCTATAACAAGTAGGGCAGCCTGGCTTCACACACGCACACACACAATAAACATCTTATCCTCAAAAGCTAATCACTTTATTCACATAAATAAAAAGGGGCTTCAAGCAGGGTATTTTATAAGAATGAAGAGCTACACCTGACGATTGAAGTCCTGATGGCAGAATAAAAATTCTTCTTAGCCTTACTCATAATAATGAGTAGGCTAAGAAGAATAAAATGGATTGATGTTTTAAATACATACAACGTATGCAAATACAGACAAAATAAAAGCAAAGGTGCATACATACTCTAAGTATGGATCAACTATCACAGTCTCAAGTGCGCCTCATTTCTCCCTTATCAAATGGCCACCTCCTCACCAGAAGAAGGTAGTCCATTTGAGACTTGAACACCTCTGCACCTTTCTGCACACATTTGGCAAACGAGTGTGTTTCAGGCCATCGTACTAACCAACACATAAAGTGTCACTTTGTTGTTACTTATTGAAAAGACAACATATTTTCATACCATAAACACCCTAAGTGTGTGACAAACTACATAGTTCCTGTTATTCCTCACTGCTCCATTACGTAAGCTAAAAAAACCCATGAGGACTTCCTATTATTGACTGCAATAATTCAAACTAAATATAGCCCAAAACCCAAACCCAAGTTCCATCTTCATGTAGCTACATATATATATATATAGTTTGGCTGCCTGTGAGAAGTGGTCGTAATTGAAGCATGTCTTGTGGCTTCACTGCACATGCTCACATGATGCTAATTAGCAAGGGACACGTACATTGAAGGATACATGCTAAACTTCAATGACCCATTCCAACAGAAGTTCTTGTACCATTATCAGGCAATGCCAACCACAAATAAATAAATAAATACAACAACTGCAGTAAAGTGCCTTGTAAGTTCAAATGTTAACAAGAACACAAAACAAAACGAAAGAAAAATAACAAACAAAAAACAACAACAACAACAACTACAAGGACTCTTCCATGAACTCTAAAGAGGAAATACAGATGTTGAACCAGCCTCAAGTCACTAATGGATTATATAGCAATGGCCTCACAATTCCATGTAAGTATCACATGAGAAACATGTTGTGCTATTTCTTTATTCCCAAGCTAAACGCTCACTTATCAGCCCCCCCCCCCCCTCCCTCCCGTGAATAAGGCAGGATATAGTGAAAAGATGCTGTCAGAACAAACAGAATTTGCTATAAAGACATTCCCTTTGCTTTAATTACACACCAAGGGTGAGTAGAAGTGATTGTGTACCAAACACAAGCTGGAAGCAACAATAACTAACTTAAAGCCAAGAGCCAGTGCACGAGACAGGCTAGGATGATAGTCTACAGAAAATCAGTACATTCTATAAACAAGAGTGTAGACAAAATAAAATTTAGGGAGTGCCTGGAGGGTAAAGCAACACTGTGTTAATGATGAAATGAGAGAATCACTACATGGGCTGTACAGTAATAATGCTATCTATAACCAGCTGATGTATATTAATGGCAGAGGTCAAAGTTTCGAGGAGCTTGAGCACCCCTAGGGACCCCTTTTTTAACTCTTGGCAAGGAATCAACTAGATCATACATGTTTTAAAGATTTCTAAGGGCTGCTTACAAACTTGTGGCTGATGTAAGCCAAGCCACAGAAATGTCATGTGTACTTCACTGGTTTCATCTTATGAAATTGTGATTCTTGAATCAGGCTCAGAGAGAATGCAGGTTTTAGCTGCATTCATGGGTAGGCTGCCACATGCTAATTAAAATTGATACAAGTACAGTTGATCTTCAGAGTTACCTACCCCTTGGGAAATGAGGTGCATGTAACTCTGAAATGGCAACTCTGAATATAACATAATTTAACCCTTTGCGGACGAACGAGGGCGAGCAATTATGTAATTAAATACGCGCACGCCGTAAAACCAATTAGTTGCCTGAGACGACGGCGTTTTACCAGTTGGAGTTCGACACGTGGAAAAAGAAAACGGGCGAGTGTTTCTTTTGTGTTAGGCCTCAAATAATCGGCCTCTAGCGTTGTAGCTATGGTAATTCGTTAGTTTATAGTTTATGGAGTTTTTTGAATACAAACTTAGTTGGAATTATCGAGGAGGCCATAGTTTGTTAGCTATTTTTTTAGCTTATATTTATGAAAGGAGAAATCACACCCAAGTGTAAGTTCTAGTTTTAGTTAGCTTATTTCTAGCTACTTTAGGCCTTTACTT
>WLWD01005017.1_pt1 | contig 25068 bp, 16 predicted proteins | sample 6712731 | NCBI WGS metagenome assembly WLWD01 (sample SAMN12718690, study PRJNA576275) | sponge metagenome | isolation source: marine sponge | host: Mycale hentscheli | place: New Zealand: South Island, Marlborough, Capsize Point | collected 2014-11-01 | reverse complement strand
TCTCCTCGTGGGGGAAGGCGCCGCGGACATGGCCGCCGCTGGCGGTATTCCACACGCTCATGACTTTCCAGGAGCCGGCGGGAAGATCGAGGTGAAAGATGGTGTGCTTATGAGGCGGCAGAAGCTCCAGGCTATGCGGGTCGATGGTTCCATCGGCGAGTTGGCGCCCCAGGACCGTGCACAGGTGGGTATCGAGCAGGGCGCGGCCGGTGTTGGGGCGCCAATAGCCCTTATAAGGCCCCTCGATCTCTCTTTCCCACAAACCCATTGCCTGGCTGGCAAAGGCCGGGTTGGTCGCAACCACTCGACCCTGCGCCGAGCCAGAAGGGTATGAGGCCTCGTCGTAGAGAATGACTGCCAGTTCGAGACGGGCGGCTTCGGTCACCACGGTGCGAACCAGACGGAAATACGCCTCGGTCAAATAGCCCACCCGGGACGATAGGCCAATGCGGGGATGAATGAGAACGCCGCCGCAGCCGGCCTGGGCAAAGGCGCGCAATTGCGCCAGCAGAGTCTCTTCGTCCAGGTCGTCGTTCCAAAACCAGAAGGGGATGGGGCCAAAGTGTTGCGGCGGCTTGAGGAAGCGGTTGAAGGCAGGGGCTAAAGACATGGTAAATAACCTGCAGAGAAGGTATGAAAGCCGTGGATTTACAAGGGCGAATAGGAAAATACTCTAGGATAAGGAAATTTTGACAAAATATGCTCATAAGACTACTATAAATCCAACGGCAAAATAGGGAATACTCCAATCCAGAGACTCATGAGAAATTCAGCAATTCTAATTTTCCTACTGCTTTTGCTGGGGGGCTGCGCCAGCCTGACACCGCCGCAGCAACAAGGTCAAGAGGTGGCTACGGCCGATTCGGTCCAGGCCCCTGATATCGCGACTAGCCCGCTGGAACGCTATTGGGCGGTCCGCAACCAGACCGATACGACAGCCGCCGGTGAGCGCTATGTGGTGGTAATGCCGTTGCGCGATAAATCGGGCTTTCGCGAGGGTATCTGGCCTCTTGAACAGGCCATGTCCCGCTATTTGAGTTACCGCTTTAGCGAGTCGCCCAATTGGACGGTGGTGCCCTTTGAGGCGGTGCTTGAAGTATTGGGCCCCTATAAAAAGATAGAACGGGACCGGGCCTTGCAGGTGGGCAGCGAATTGGCCGCCGATATCGTCCTGGTGGGAGTATTGGAGGACTACGATATGCGCCGGGTCTCGGTGGGAGATCCGCTGCTGGCCGGCTACAAGTCCTATACCGGAATTGCCAAAATTGCCATGGAGGCCTACCAGACCCGATCGGGCCAGCGGATGGGGCGTATCGATACGGACCAGGAATTGGTCGATCGCGGCTTGGGACTGGATTTGCTGGGCAAGCCGCGCGACCAGGATCTGCAATTCTCGCAATTGGCCGGTATGGCCTTTGGCTCGGATGATTTTCTCACCACGGCCCTTGGCCAGGCCACCAACGCCGCCGCCGAAGAGCTGACCAGCAAATTGACCGAGTTGGTGCACCCCAGCGGTTTGCGCTTGAAGGGTAAAATTGCCGAAGTGATTTCGGTCTACGAAGACGAAGTATATATCAATGTCGGCACCGATAACGGGATGGGCGGTGGTATTTATCGCTTTGAAGTGTTCCCCGGTCCAGACCGGGTCCAGGCCGAGGGCTTAGACGGGACCAAGCCGGTGGGGGTCGTCCAGGTCCAGGAAGTCATCGGCGCTCGCCTCTCCAGCGTCCGGGTCCTCCAGGGCCGGGGGCAGATCCAGCCCGGCGATCTCCTGCGCGCAATGGGAAAGGCTCCTTAAGAATTGGCCGCCCCTGACCGGGGAATCACGCTGCGGGCCCTGGCCACAGGCGTCTGTATCGCCGCTTTGCTGGGGGTGGGAACGCCGTACGAAAATCTCATTATTTCAGGTTCCCCGCTCAGTTTCGACTACAGTACGCCAGCCGCTGTCTTTCTCTTTTTTCTCTTTCTCATACTGATCAATCCGCTGTTGGGCCTGTTGCGTGGCCGTGGTTTCAACCAGGCTGAACTGGCCACCGTGTATATAATGGGGGCGGTGGCCTGTACGGTGCCGACTTTGGGGCTGGTGTGCAAATTGCTGCCCCATATTTCCTCGGGTGCTTATTACGCCACCCCGGAAAACGATTGGGCCGAGCGCGTGCTGCCCTTTATCCGCCCCTGGTTGCTGGTGGACGACGAGCAGGCGGTGAAGTGGTTTTACGAGGGGCTGCCGCGGGGCGAGCAGGTTCCTTGGGGGGCCTGGTTGACGCCCCTGTTGGCCTGGACTCCCATGCTGTTGGCCTTTTTCGCCGCTATGACGGCGATGATGGTCTTGGTGCGCAAACAATGGGTCGAATACGAACGCCTGACCTTTCCCCTGGTGCAGGTGCCCATCGCCATGATCGGCGACGACGAAAAGCGGCCCGGCCTTGGAAGTTTTTTTCGCTCCAAAGTGGTGTGGATAGGCATTCTTATCCCGGTCCTGCTCTACAGTCAGCGGGCTTTGCACAATTATTTCCCCATCATCCCCGAGGGGATGCCCATATCGGAATCGTATTATTTCTGGAATAACAAATTTCGTCTGCGTCTCTCCCTCAGTTACGCTGTTTTGGGCTTTGGTTATCTGCTCAGTACCAAGCTCGGTTTCAGTCTGTGGTTCTTGGGGCTTTTAACCATGTTCGAACACGCCGCCCTGCACCATTTTGGCCTGTCGGGCAGCGAGCGGGTGGCCGGCAGCTCGCTGGGCTCGTCGAATCTACTGTATCAGGGTTGCGGCGCCTTGCTGATGTTGGCGGCCAGTAGCATCTGGACGGCCCGACGCCACCTGCTGGGTATTGCCCGCGGCTTTTGGGACGCCGGGCAAAAGGAGCAGGGGGCCGGCGAGATTCTGTCTTACCGACAGGCGGGGATTACCCTGCTGATCAGTTTCGTCGTCATGGGGGTGTGGTTGGTGCTGTCGGGGTTGAGTTGGTGGTTGGCCCCGTTCATCATGGCGGCCACTTTTGTACTAATGTTTGCCATTACCCGCGTTGTCTCCGAGGGGGGCTTGGCCGTGACCCGGCCGCCGATCATGCCCAACGATCTGGCCGTAGCCGCTGTGGGCAGCGCGACACTGGGACCAATGAATATGGGCGCCCTGGGCATGACTACCCCATGGGCGGGGGATATGCGGACAACCCTGATGGCGGCCGTCATCCACGGTATGAAGCTGGCCGAATCCTATATTGGACGGCAACACAAACGCCTATTTATCGGCATTATTCTGGCGGCCGTGACGGCGGTGGTGACCGCCGTTATTACAGTGCTGCAGTTGGGCTACCAATACGGTGCCATCAATCTCAGTGTCTGGTTCTTTGGGCTAGGGGCCTCGACGGCGCCCTATTCCTATACAGCCCACCACGTGGCCAACCCCCAGAGCAGCAGTAGCGCCTTTTATACGGTGGCTGGGTTGGGGGCCCTGGCGCAGGGGCTGTTGACGCTGGCCTCGGCCCGTTTTGTGTGGTGGCCCATCCATCCGGTGGCCTTTCCAGTCAGCGCTTTCTGGACCACGCATCACCTTATGCCCAGTATTTTCCTGGCCTGGGCGATCAAGGTCGTGGTGCTGCGCTATGGTGGGGTCGTGCTGTACCGTAAGACCAGGCCCTTTTTCCTGGGGTTGATTCTGGGCCACTATGTGGCTGGGGGGCTGTGGAGTGCCATCGACGGTTTCACCGGAATGACGGCCAACCATCTTTTCTACTGGTAGGATAGAGCCGGGTTTGGGTATTTAGAGCCCAGCTGACGGGGAGGGAGCAAATGAGGGATTGGAACAGGCCCTGGGCCCAGTGGAACGAGAATTTCACCCGGTTGGCCCTGGCTGTGTGCGGGGTCGGCGTTTTTTTTGGCGTGCAGTTCTCGCTCTACAATAATTTCATTGTCACCCATCTCGATATTCAAGCCCATGAATTGGGGTGGGTCGAGGCCCTGCGCGAAGTCCCAGGTTTCCTCAATATCGTCTTTCTCGCCCTGGTAGTACTGTGGGCCCCGCCGTTGGTGGCTGGGGTCTCCCTGGTGGTAATGGGGGCGGGGATCGCCGCCTACAGTCAGGTCGATTCGGTCTTCACATTGGCCCTGTTCTCGCTGGTCTGGAGTCTGGGTTTTCACTGTTGGGTCCCCCTCGAACAAAGCATGGCCCTGACCTTTTCGCCCGCCGGTGAGAAAGGGCGCTGGCTGGGGCAATTGCGCAGCCTGGGCAGTCTGGCCACGGTGCTGGCCATTATTCTTTGCCGGTTTCTTATTGGCCCCATCGGCTACCAGGGTTTATTTATCATTGCCGGGGTGGCCACGGCGCTGGGCGGAGTGGCCCTGTTGGGCACCGGCAAACAGGGGCGTCCCGCCAAAGAGCGCCAATTCGTCTTCAAACGGCGCTATCTGCTCTACTACGCCCTCAATTTCCTCCAGGGGTGCCGCAAGCAGATTTTTATTACCTTCGCCATTTTTGCCCTGGTTAAAGTGCACGGGGTGCCGGTTGAAACCACCATTATACTCATCTTGGTCAATCAGGTCCTGGTCACTGCCACCGCCGCCCCGGTAGGCCGCCTTGTCGATCGCTTTGGCGAGAGGCGCATGCTTTCGGCCAGTTATATCGGTCTGGTCGTGGTCTTCAGCGGCTATGCTATAGTCAAAGATCTGAATACCCTGTACGTGCTCTATTGTATCGACAATCTTATCTTTTTCGGCGGCATTGCCTTAACCACTTACGTACTGGACTTTTGCAAAAATCAGGTGAGGGCAAGATGGTCCATAATCTTTGCGATCTCCCATTTAGCATCCGTTGCTTGTTGAATGGCCCAGGTCAGCGTCTTGCCCAAGACCTCTTTGGCAACGGCTCGACAGGCTTGGCCGATGGTCGTCAGCCGTTCTTGCGTCCACGCACTCGCACGGCGGGTGTGCATCTGGGCCATGAGCAGACTGTGCACTACGATTACGAGGTATGTGTGCCTGGTCAGGCCCTCGCCTGTACGCAGTTGACAGTCACCCAGACCCAGATGCTGCTTGCCGTCCCGGTGAAAGGTTTCGGTGCCGGTCCAACGTTGCCGATAGGTTTTGAGGATGGTGCTGACGTGCCAGTGAATTCGATTGGTGATCAGGATCTTGGCGGGCTGGCGGCCGTTTTTTCGGTCCCACAGAATCACCAGGCGGACCGGATGATCCACGTCGGGGATCGAGACGATTTTGGTGAAATACCACTGCAGCTTAGTCCCCGAAACGACCGGCCGTCGGTCGGGGGCTAACAGACGGCGGGCTAAGCGATTCACCGCCAGTTTGTGGCCGTTCCACCACAGGGTTCGGTTGGCTTTCAAGTCGCCCACATAGGTCCGCTCCAACCCCTGGATATGGTTGAGAATCGCGGCGTTGGTAAAATAGCTGTCGAAGGTAAACGACCCCGGAATAGCCTCGGCTACGACCCAGTCAATGAGCTCTTTACAGAGGGTCGTATGATCTTTAAACCCCTCGGGATCGGCTTCTTTCTTGCGGAAGCGGCGAAACTCCAGCGGATAGTATCGGCCCGATGGACACACATAGTTGGCGATGAGATAATCATGGGCAATGACGTAGCGCTGGTCGGCATGATCCCACAACCAGCCCACATCCTCAATCAACTCACCCGTATGGGTGATCAGTGTATTGTCGATGGGAATAACGCCCCTCGTCGCATAGCGCGTGGCCGGTTGCCCTTGCAGCCAGGCCAGGCGCTGCCGATTCAACTGCTGGGCATCCCACGGGGCCTCATTCAGCCAACGATTGAGACAGGATTGATCCGTCGTCTCGACAAATTCGGCGTTAATCGACGAGACATTCTTGCGTTGGGCCACCAGCAAACCCGTCAGGTATTCGCCAAAATGACGCCGCTCAGGCGCGTTGGCAAACACCCCACCCCAAGTGTCAACCGCTTCTTCAACCACCGTGGGAAAGCCGATAATGGCAGGCATGGCATCCAATCCGAGACAGGGGGTGGGGAATGACTACATTTTGCACCAATTAATGCATACTAACCGCGTTTTGCAAAAGTCCAGTTACGTACATAAAATAGCCCCGGCCGAAGAGCTGAAGCCGACTTTGTCGATGGGGGTGACCATGAACCATGTCGCCGCCGTTATCGCCCCAGTGGCCGGTGGCCTGGCCTGGGTTTTATTCGGCTACGAGGTCATTTTTATAAGCGGGGCGATTCTGGCCTTTATTTCTCTGCTGGTATGCCAATGGGTCGACCCAGAACGGCTGCGGGCCGAACTGGCCGCCGATAAAGGCGGTCTGGCCGCCAGTTAAAAACAACAGCCACCCCTGTCAGGTGGTGGCAGAAACCTCTGTCTTATGGCAACAGAAAGGAAGACCATGAAAATTGGTTCGCGCATGCCCGGCTTTGCCCGTGACATCGGCTTTGACGCCTTTGCCGCCTGGTTGGCCGACAACGGTTTTGAGGCCATTGATACGCCGGTTTTAACCAAGAAAATGGCCACGACCTGCAGCAAATTAGGCCTGACTATTGGCACCTGTGACGGCATGAATAATGGCTTGTTGAACAAAGACGCGGCCATCCGCCGCAAAGCAGTGGCCGCCGTCAAGCGCGATATAACGGCTAGTGCCCGCAACGGCGGTCATACCATGTTTACCGTATTGGGGCCGGGTGAACCGGGCCAATCCCGGGCAGAAAGTCTGGAGATTTTTGCCAAAGTCTACCCCGGCGTGGTCAAGCACGCCGAAAAGGAAGGGGTCAATATCGCCATTGAGCCCTGGCCCGGGGGCGCCCCGCACTACGGCAATTTGGGGTGCACGCCCGAGACCTTGCGGGCCATTTTCGACGCCGTGCCCTCGCCCAATTTGGGGATTTGTTACGATCCCTCGCATTTTGCCCGCATCCAGGTCGATTACCTGCGCTTATTGCACGAATTTGGCGACCGAGTGCGGCACGTGCATTTGAAGGATACCGAGATTTTGCCGGAAAAACTCTACGAATCGGGTATTTTGGGCGAAAGCCTGGGGCGCAGCTACGGCTTTGGCGAGGGTTGGTGGCGCTATACCATCCCCGGCGAGGGCGAGGTCGATTGGAACGCGGTTCTGCGCCGCTTGGAAGAATTTGGCTACGACGGGGTCTTGAGCGTGGAACTGGAAGACCACCACTTCTGGGCGACACCCGAGCTGCAGCAGGAAGGGCTGATCCGTTCGCGGGAGTATATCGAACCTTTCCTCAAGGAGCAGTAGGCAATTTGGCCAGTCGCTATCTATGCTGCCTGTTCCTGGGCTTATGGGCTTGCGCCCCCCCGGCAGTCACCAAACCGGTGGCCACGGTGGGGGGGCGGTCCATTCAAGAAGCCAATCTAATCCGGGCGGCCCAGTCCATGTATGGGGCCCAAGGGCCATTGAGTCCGGCCCAGGAAGACGCCGTTCTCAATGCCCTGGTGGCCACCCAATTGCTCGTTTTAGAGGGATTGGCCCAGGGGCTGGATCGGGCGGACGGGGTCAAGGAGCCGTTGGAGAAGCTGGAAGGCTCCCTGTTGCGGGAGCAGTTTTACCAGCGTAGCGTTTGGGCTGGGTTGGTTATTTCCGAAGAAGCGATAGGGGCCCTATACAAGGAATGGGGGCAGGGCCAGCAACTGCGCCTGGCCCATATTCTGTGCCCCGAAAAAGAGGAAATCCAACAGGTCCTGACAGCCCTGGAAAAAGGCGAAGCGTTTGCCCTGCTGGCCCGCCAGCATTCGCGCCATTTGGATAGTTCCCCGGGCGGCGGCGATATGGGCTATTTGCCCCGGCACGGAATCTTGCCCGAAGTGGCCGCAGTTGTGTGGGAGGCGCCGGTGGGGTATCGCCACCCCGAGCCCATCCTCACCCGCTTGGGTTATCACGTAGTCGAGGTACGGGAGCGGCGGCAGCTGACCATGGAACAGCAACGGGTGGCTCTTGTACGCCATTTGGAACGCGAAGGGAAGGTGGCCCGGGAAAAAGCGGCGCTGGCCGGTCTGGAGGAAAAATACCAACTGCGCCGCCAGCCCCGAATTGCCGGGCTGATGGCCCAGCGGCGCGAATTGCCCCCCGTGCAAATTCTCTACCACTGGCAGGGCGGCCAATTGTCGGCCGCCGATTATGTGCGCCGCGCCCCTGCCGCCCAGCCGGTGTTTAGCGACAGCAACCGTATTGACAAGATGGCCCATGGGCTGGTTGTAGAAGATCTGATAAAATTGGAAGCCCGCGCCCTGGGCTACGATCAGTTGGAGGAAGTGCGCCAGCCCCTGCAGCGCAAATTGGAGGAATTGCTCGGGCGGGCGCTATTTGAACAAGTCGCCGCCCAAAATGCGCCCTCCGACGAGGAAATGCAGCAATTTTACCAGGCCCACCGCGATCAGTACCGCCAGTCGCCAGGCCTGACTATCCGCGAAATACTGGTGGCCGAGAGGGCCCTGGCCGATTCGCTCTACGCCCTGGTGCAGGCGGGGGCGGCCATGGACGAATTGGCGCGCCGCTTTACCCGGCGCAACGATATGCGGGATAGTGGTGGGCTGTGGCGCAATGTGCCGCCCGGAGATCCGCGTTCGGCCAAACTTTACCGTCTGGCCATGGCGCGAGAAGGCCTGTTGGAGCCCATTGAGGTGCCCGGCGGTTACGCCGTTGTCAAAGTGGTTGACAAGGCCCCGGGGCAGCCGCTGGAATTTGCCGAGGCCGCCGAGTCTATTGGACGCGACCTGGCGATCCTTGCCATGGACGCTTTTATTGATCAGTTGCGCCAACGCTACGCCGACCAGATCGAAATTCGCTCAGATTGGCGGGACTTGATTTAACCGGTCTACTTTAATTAAACTACAGGGCATACACCAAAGCGGTTTAACCATTAGGTTTAGCCACTATTAAGTATAACCGCTATTAGCAAACCGAGGAGAGGGCGATGGAATTGGTAGGCGAATTATGGTCTTCGATGGCGGTGACAGGCAAGATGGTGGTGCTGCTGTTGGTGGCCCTGTCGATCTATTCCTACGCAGTAATGGTGGAACGGGGTCTGGCACTGCGCTGGACGCGGCAGCGTTCGGCTTCTTTTGCCCAGGGGGCCAGTGAGTCGGGGTTGGGGGTGTCGGTCTTGCAGGAGCAAGCCAACCAGGCGCAGGCGGTGGGGTATTGCTCGCTGGCAACGGTGGTGGGAGCGGGTCTGGAGGAATACGCCCTGCTGCGGGAGGAAGGCACCGACCAGGCGCTGGTTTTGGAAGGGGTAGAGGAGGCCACGGGGCGGGCCCTGGATGTGGCGCTGGTCAATTTGCGGCGTCGGCTTTCGGGTATGGCCACCATTGCCGGGGTGGCTCCGTTTTTAGGCTTATTTGGCACGGTGACGGGGTTGATATCGGCGTTTCGCGGGATAGCCGCCACCGGGTCGGGGGGCTTGGCCACGGTGTCGGGGGGGATTTCCGAGGCGCTGGTGACCACGGTAATTGGTTTGTTCGTGGCTATACCGGCGTTGTGGGCCTACAATTTTTTCAGCAACCGCATCGACGTGATCGGGGTGGAATTGGACAATAGCGCCGCCCGTCTGGTCACCCACGCCGTCCGCCGCGGACTCCGCGACCAGCAATAGGGACAGCGGTTATGCCCAGATCCAAACGACGCAGTCGCATGCTCGGTAGCGGACCTCGCCCTAAGGTCATGCCCGATATCACCCCCATTGTCAATGTGGCGTTGGTGCTGCTGATCGTTTTCATGGTGATCATGCCCATGGTGCGGGAGGGAATCACGGTGGAGACTCCCCGGGCCGACAATTCCGAACAACTGGCCGAAAACGCCGAACAGTTGGTGGTGCTCTCGATCAAGGAAGACGGTTCCTTATACGTCAATTTGAACCTCATGGAACGCCATCAGCTCAAGCAAGGATTGGCTCTGGCCTACCGCGGTCAGGAGGGCAGCCCCATTATCATCAAGGGCGCCAAGAACCTGCCCTATAGCCAGATTCTGGAATTGATGGAGGTTTGCCAGTCAGTCGGGGCCCCGTCGGTGGACCTGATGGCGAAAAAGAACAGGTAGGGATTATGGCCCGGCGTCGTCGTCGCGCCCTGGCGCGCATGGAATCGGAAATTAACGTCACCCCTATGGGGGACGTATCCCTGTCCCTATTGCTGGGCTTTCTCGTTATTACGCCCATCATCATCGAGACCATGTCGGCGACGCTGCCCCAGGGCGCCGGAGTGGCTTCGGGGCAGACCAAACAGGATCCTGTAGTGGTGCTGCAAGCGGAGGGGACGATTTTGATAAACGGCAAAGAAGTGGCGCGTCCGGATCTGCCCCAACGGCTCACCGAATTATTTCCCGAAGGCAGCGCCGGAGAGGGCAAAGTTATGTTTACGGGGGCCCCGGAAGTACCCTATCACGAAGTGGTGGCCCTGCTCGATTTGCTCAAAGAATACGGCGTCGAGAATATTGGCATTCGCTGAGATACCGCGAGATTGAGGAGAGGGCGATGGACTTGGTAGGCGAATTATGGTCTTCGATGGCGGTGACAGGCAAGATGGTGGTGCTGCTGTTGGTGGCCCTGTCGATCTATTCCTACGCAGTGATGGTGGAACGGGGTCTGGCGCTGCGCTGGACGCGGCAGCGTTCGGCTTCTTTTGCCCAGGGGGCCAATGAGGCGGGGCTGGGGGTGGCGGCCTTGCAGGAGCAAGCCAATCAGGCGCAGGCGGTGGGGTATTGCTCGCTGGCCACGGTGGTGGGGGCGGGTCTGGAGGAATACGCCCTGCTGCGGGAGGAAGGCACCGACCAGGCGCTGGTTTTGGAAGGGGTGGAGGAGGCCACGGGGCGGGCCCTGGACGTGGCGCTGGTCAATTTGCGGCGTCGGCTTTCGGGTATGGCCACCATTGCCGGGGTGGCTCCGTTTTTAGGCTTATTTGGCACGGTGACGGGGTTGATATCGGCGTTTCGCGGGATAGCCGCCACCGGGTCGGGGGGCTTGGCCACGGTGTCGGGGGGGATTTCCGAGGCGCTGGTGACCACGGTAATTGGTTTGTTCGTGGCTATACCGGCGTTGTGGGCCTACAATTTTTTCAGCAACCGCATCGACGTGATCGGGGTGGAATTGGACAATAGCGCCGCCCGTCTGGTCACCCATGCCGTCCGCCGCGGACTCCGCAACGACAATTAAGCAATGGCCAAACCAATGCAAAACCGGGGTTGCAGTAAAGCGGGATGGAGCCTGCTGTTGGTGGCCCTATTGGTCTGGACCGCCGAGGCTCAACAACGGCGGCAGGCGCCCAATTACGGCCTCAATATCATTACCGCCCCGGCCTCTCAGCCCTTGCGTCCCTTTATCAACCGCGGGGTCTGGCCCGGATATTGGAATTACGCCGGCCAGCCTTATTCGCCGACCACTGTCAGTGTGCGCTCGCAGGAACTCTACGACCGCTTGGGGACCCATTTGCTTCGTGGTTACCCGCTGGTCAGTTGGCGCGAGACCCGCTCCGACAGCCTCGGTTTGCAGGAGAGCCGCCTGGTGCGGGAGAATTTCCTCTTTGAATTCTTTAGCGAATTGGTGGTGGCCACCGACAGCTACCAGAACTGGAATTTTGCTGTCACCGCCGGCGATAATATCCGCACCAGCCTGACCCCGCTGACTTTGCGCAGTCCGCGTTGGCAAGGGGTGCGGATCGACGCCGAATCGCCGCGGCAATCGGTCACCTTGTTGCTCACCCGTGGGGCTCTGCGCCGTTTTTCAGCCTTTGATGCCCGCAAAGACCTCAGTCCCGTACTGGCCTATGGGGGGCACTACCGTCACCAGGTCAGTGATGTGCTGACTTTGGGCGGCACGCTGTTCAACCAACACCAGGTCGATGTCCAGTCTAAACAAGGTAGCTTCGTCAGCGGTACCCAGCCCTATCAGATGCAGGCCCCCAAGCGCATTTGGGTGCGGGTGACCAGCGACGAACCCGGAACAACGGCCGGGGTCTATGGTCTTGCCCTCGACTTGACGGTGGTCGAGGAAGACGGTAGCCGGAGCCCGCTTATGGTAATGCCAGACCCGCCCCAGGGGGGCCGCCTGGTGGGTGATATGCGCCAAGTCAGCGGGCCGGATGAGGCGGTTGATTTTGTTTTTAATATACCAGACGGGCGCCGTGTCGTACGGGCCGATTTTCGCGCCGATGTAGCCGGTGATTACCGCATTGCCGTGCGCCAGGCGCACGATTTTACCTTTACCGCCAGCGACCAGCAGGTCACCGAGGAGCGCTTCTGGCCCTCGGCTCCGGTCCATACGCAAGGCGGACGGCTCTATCCCATCGACTTCAAACCTGCGGCTAGCGAGCCTTTTTATACCGTTGCCCGGGCCGAAGGCCGCCCAGGGCTGGGGCGCCGGCGCAACGTCTCTTTCGAACACGGCATTCCTTCGGGCAAGACGTTGCTGGGGAGCGATTTTAAAATCGTCGCACGCGAATTACAGGCCGAGGGCGAATTGGTCTACAGTATCGCCGAAAGTCATTTCCCCTTTTCCAGCGATTCGCTCAAAGTCCGGGGCAATAAGCACAGCCAGGGCAGTTGGGCCTATACCCTCAATATGCGGCGTCCTTTCCAGTTGGGTGGCATGGCGGCGGAATGGGGCGGCGAGTTATTCCGCATGGACCCCCAGTACAGCGGCGGCTACGACAGCCGTCGCGGCGGGACGGTATTTTTTACCGATAAAGGCGGTCCCTCCGGAGCCGAGGCCTTTACTCAGGAGTTCCCCCTGGTCGAGGATAACGACGACGACGACCGCTATCCCGACGACGCCTTTGAGGACGGCGGGCGCTATGCCTCCGACATTCCTGGGACTTTCGGCGCCACGCCCTGGGCCGGCGTTTTTCCCGGGCTCGATGCCGATGGCGATTTGACCCCCGACAACGACCGCGACCGCAACGGCATCCCCGATTGGACCGAGCCTTTCCTGCACTACGATTCGGATCCGTCGGATTTTGTCTACGGTATCGATTTTAACAATAACGCCCAGCCCGATTTTCGCGAAAACGACGACTATCCCGACTACCCCATCCGCAAAGACCAGCGCGGTTTCCATACCTTCTTTGGGTTGGACGGGATTGGCCGCTGGCTGCAGCAGGCGGTTCTGGGGTACTACGATATGCGCGAAATTGCCGGGGCCGGCCAGGCCCAGGCCCTGTATGCCCGTACCCGGGCCAATTGGCATCTGGCCGATGGGCTTGGACTGGTCTTCGAAGACGATATAAAGCTGGTTGAGGATTCCATTCGCGACGATGTCTACGCCTGGGTAACGGGGGATACGGCTATTATCGGACCCAATACCAATACGCCGCTCAATCCGCCGCCGCCCGATCCGTTGGCCATGCGCAACAGCCTGGTCAATACCGCTTATCTGCAACTCCAGTACCAGCCCCGAGATCATTTCCAGATACAGACCGATCTCATCTATTTTCTCAATAGCCAGCGGCAAATTGATACTGGCGAAGACGGACTAGAATCGCAAGAAGCCGATAGCTTTGCAGAATGGTCATTGGTCGGCCGCGGCGAATATCACTACCAGCGTCAGCGTTTCAGTCTGTGGGCCGGGGGTAAATACGCCCTCAAGGAAGGGCACCGGGGCCCGGCTTGGGCCGACCAATCGAGTCGTTTTTTCGGACCCATAATGCGGACGTCGTACCATATTATGGAAGGTATGAGCCTGCAGTGGGGCCTGTCTGGTCTGCCGCTGTTGCCCATGCGTTTTAGCGACGACAATAACGGCGTCCTCGATTACGATGAGCGCAAAATGGTGCTAATGCTCAACGGTCGCACCGACGATTACCAGGGATCTGTGGTCAATATCAGCACTGGGATTGAATTGCACCGCCGTGATTACGACCAGGGCGGCCGGCAGCGCGATTTCGATAAATTTGGCATCTTCGTTGAGATCATCATAGGTAATTAGGCCGGAACGCGATGAAAAAAAGCGCATATATCGTTTGGGCTCTGGCTGTTGTCCTGCTGGCGGTACCGGTCTGGGCGGCCCCGGGTCTGAGCGACGATTTCCTCTTCGGGCGAAAAGCGGCTTATCCCACATACGCGGGCGAACGCTATATCAATTACAACGCCGTGGTGCCTTCGCGCGGGGCGGTCTTCGACCGCATGGGCCAATTTGTCAACTACGGCAGCTACGGATTGCGCTGGAGCGAGGTGCGCGACCGCTACACCCAGGACAAGGTCGACGCCGGTCTGGGCGTCCTCGATCTCGAGGGCAGCAGCGATGTGCTGCAGCAGAGCAATTTTTTCAATTTCCTCGCCGTCGTGCGGCAAAATTACGGCGACCAGTATATGAGTATGGCCGTGGGCCGCAATTTATCGACTACCTTTACGCCGCTGGTACTCAACCATGTGACTTACGGCGGTTTGCGGGTCGACTATTCTTCGCCGCGCCAGGATCTGACTTTTCTCCTGTCCCGCGGCGGCACTCTCGAGGCCTCGCTGCTCTTTTCACGGCTGCGCGGCGACCAGCGCGGTTTTGAGGAATTGTCGCCGGTTATCGTGGCCGGGGCCAATTGGAAGGGGCATTTCGGCGCCCTCGATCTGGGGGCCAGTTTTTTCCGCCAATTGCAATCCAATGTGAAGAGCAAGCCCAATTCGCTGGTGCGCGGCGATGTGCCCTATCCCGAAATTCGCTCGCCGAGAATGCTCAAGGTGCGGATCAGCGATGATTCGCCCCGCGACTTGGGCGCGGTGGCGGTGTATGGGGCCGATATCCTCTTGAAGGCAGTGATAGACTCGGTGGCGGTGCGCTATACTTCGCGGCCCGGTGGGGCCACCGGTAATTATCAATACCGGTCCGGGCTGGAAGCCGAAATTCTCGAAGGGCGGGCCGTGGGGGATCACTGGGAGGCGGATGGCGCTGCCGAACAGATCGTTGCCGCTTTCGATTTGGGCGCCCTCTACGCCGAAGAACCGGATCTGGTGGTAGTAGAGGCCGAAATCGAGGTGCTGGTCGAGGGCGATTACCGCATTGGCATGCGCCAGATCTACGACTTTGAATTACCCAACGGCACTATCGAGGAACGCACCTGGCCCTTCATGCCGACGGGGCAGTTCAGTCTAGACCAATTCAACGACCACCTCGGGCGCGATGAGATGTATTTTACCGTGCGCCGCTCGCGCGACAGCCCGGCCACGGGCAAAGGCCCCAAAACGGTGCGCTTTAAGCACCTCCTGCCCACCGCTCAATCTTTTTACGGGGTCAACCTCGATTGGCTCACTGGTCGTTTCCATCTGACCGGCGAATTTGTCCTCAATCCGCAGGATTTTAAATTTCCGACGCAAGCGGGCAAGCGTCAGCGAGAGACGCCCCACGCCGGCTATCTGACCCTTAAGGCGGGGACCGTGGGCGGTAAGTTAGGCCTGGAATTGTTCCGCCTGGAGCCCGAATACGGCGGTTGGTACGATAGCCAGAGGGGCGGCCTGGTGTTGCATACTGACGTGGCCGAATTGCAGGGCGGGGTGGAAAACGCCATTCGCCCTATGACCCAGGAATTCCGCACCTACGACGACAACGACGACCACGACAACTGGCCCGATGATTATCCCGGTAGTGCCGACCTGCTCTATATGCCCGCCGGGCCCTTTAACCGGCCGACCTACCCCTCGTCCAGGCCCGAGGGCGGGGTCTATCCCGGCCTCGATTTAAACGGCGATCACGTCCTCGACCACGACCGCAACCGCAATGCCGTAGAGGATTACCTCGAAGCCTTTATCGGCTTTGACTCGGACCCGCCCGAATTTGTCTACGGCATCGATCTCAACAATAACCTGGTGCCCGATTTTCGCGAAAACGACGACGAGGCCGATTACCCCTACCGCCGCGACCAGCACGGCGTCCATTTATTTTACGATCTGGCCAATAAACCCTGGTGGATGAGCCTGGTGCGGATGGGCTGGTACAAGTCGGAAGAAATTGTCGGCGGCCATCAGATGGACTCGTTTTATGCCCGCCTAGGCCTGGCGGCCGAAACGCCCACTTTTTGGCTGCAATTCCGCGACGATGTTAAACGGGTGCGCGACGATATTGCCGACGATATCTATCGGGTCGTACCCATCTTCGACGCCGGCGGCACGGCCACCCGCGACGCGGTGGCCCTCAACCAGCTCTACAACCAGCCGACTCAGCCGCCTCCACCCGATATCATGCCGATGCTCAATTCGCTGGTCAATACGGCCCACTTGGACAGTCGTTGGTTGCCGGCCCAGGGGTTGCAGGTGGCCAATTCCTTCAAATATGTGGTCAACCGCAAATTAGAGGAAAGCCGGGCCGGCCAGGTGCTGCAGGAAGAAGAGACGCTGCACAATTTTTCCATGGTCAACAAAGTCAGCTATAGCCGCCCGGTGCTGGCCAAATTGAGCGCTACCGTGCGGATGAAGCACCTGTTGGCCAAATGGGGAGAGGGCAGTTTCGTGCCGGTCGATACCCTAGGTACCAGCATTTTTGAACGCCCGGTGCAAGAAGACGACGGCAGCACCCGGATCGATACGGTCACCCAGCGCGAGACTAAGGCTTCGTGGTCGCTGCTGTCGCCCGAATTGCTGCTGACCTACCGTCTGACCCCGCGCACCAGCATTGAATTGGGCCAGCACGGTTTTTTCCTGCCTTTCCTCCGCGGGCGCTTTACCGACCGCCGCACCGGGGCCAATAGCTACCGTCAGGACGTCTCCCTGGTGCAACTGACTATGGAGGGTGAATACGGCGGTTACCGCATGGTCTCCAATGTGGGGTTGCGCCGCGAGCGCCTCGAGTTGGACCGGCGCTCGCTGGCCGAGGATATCGACTACACCTCCTTTTTCGTCGACGTCATTTTCTCACCCGAGTAGGTCGAGCCAGGCATGCTGAAAAAAATACTCATACTCGCAGCCGGGCTGCTGCTGGCCACCCAAGCCGAGGCGCAATTAAATACGCGTACGACGGTAGAGCGGGATTTTCTTAATTACGGGGTCCACAGCCCGTACCAAAATCACGCTTTCGAGCCTTTTGCACCCTTTCCCGTATTTGGCTGGTCGGCGCCACGCTACGATCGCTTGGGCCGCTATGTCATGCAGGGCCGGGTGATGATTTCGGCCGACGAGCAACGACCCGGCCTGAGCAGGATTGAAGGTCTGCGCTTTGAGACAGGCAATGTCTTTGCCATTGGGGCCTCGTTCAATTACACCGTTCTGCAGGATTCCTACGAGGGCCGCTCGTACGCCATGATGGTGACCCTGGGCAGTCCCAAGGAAACCGCACCGGTGAAGACGCGCTTTTCGCCCCTTACCCTCAATATGACCCGTTATACTGGGGTGCGTTTCGACGTCAATGGGCCCAAAAATAAGGCCACTTTCCTCTATACCCGGGGGGCTGGGGACCGCGACCGCTTTTCGGTATTTACGCCCGGTCAGGAAGAGCGCTCGCCGGTGATATTGTGGGGGGGGCATTGGCAGACCCAGATCGGCTCGGCTCTGCGCTTGGGCAGCACGTTCCTCAACCAGCATATCGTCGATGCCCAGGCCAAAAAGGGCAGTATTTTCCGTGGCAATATCTCCAACGATATGAAGCCCCCCGACCTGATTGCGGTGCGGGTGGTGGACGATTCGCCGCACGATTTGACCGCCCCGGCTGCCGCCTACGGGGTCGATATCGTCTTGCGCGGCACCGACGAGGAGGGCCAGACCCGCACCATCACCAATGCCCAGGATCTGGCCGTCGACGGGGTCGAATTGGAGCCCAGCCTCGATCCAGGGGAACCCCTGGGCCGTCGGGTAGGGGACCACTGGGAGGCGGTCGGGCCCGATGAGACCATTGAATTCGTCTTCACCATGCCCCCCGGATTTATTTCACAACAGGCCGAATTCGCCGCCCGGGTGGGGGGCGACTACCGCATTCAGGTGCGGCAAGAGCACACCCACGACTTTGTCCGTATTATTGCGGGCCGCGCGCGCAATAGCTCCAACGATATGCAGTGGCCGGGCAAGCCCCGTTCAAGTCCGGTGGAAGCCTCCAGCTTTGAGGGCGACCCGGGGGATTTGAAATACCCCCTCGATTTTAAATTTCCCGAGGAATTGCCAGCCTATACTGTCGTGCGTTCAAAGGGCCAGGGGCGCAGTCTCGAACCTCGCCTGGTGCGTTTCGACTACGGTTTTCCCACGGCCCAGACCTTGGCCAGCGTCAATATGGCCATCGACTACGGCGGGCTGGAACTCAACGGCGAACTGGCCGTCAATGTACAGAACTTTAAATACCCTTTTCAGGCCGGTCGCCGCCACAGCAAAAACACCACGGCTTATTATCTAACGGCTGCCCGCAGCCTACCGCTGTGGCAGTGGGCCCCGCGCTGGGGTATGGAATTCTACCGCATCCCGGCCGATTACAGCGGCAATTACGATTCGCGACGGGGGGGCGCCATCTTCCACACCGATGTACCCTTTGCCCCGCCCAATACGGCCATCACCCAGGAATTCAATCTATTCGACGACAACGACGACGGCGACCAGTGGCCCGACGATATGCCCGACGATACGCCTTTGGCCGGCCAGAATGACGCCGGTGTATTCCCGGGTCTGGACGCCAACGGCGACAACGTCCCCGACACCGATCAGAACGCCAACGGCGTGCCCGATTGGGAAGATCCCTTCCTCTTTTTCTGGGCCGATCCGCCGGAGTTCATCTACGATATCGATATGAATAATAACGGTCTGCCCGATTTAACCGAAAACGACGACCAGCCCGACTATCCCTACAGACGCGACCAACGGGGCTGGCATAGCTTTTTGGATTTGGGCGGGCAGATGCCCTTTTTCGAGCGCTTGAGCCTGGGCTTGTACAAGGCTCGCCAGTTGGCTGCCGGGGGCCGCAGCAAGGCCCGCTACGTGCGTTGGTCGACCCGCTTTGACGCGGCGGGCTGGGGCGGTTTCGATTTTAAGGGCGATATCAAGCGGGTGCGGGACTCTATCGCCGATCCGGTCTACGTCTGGAAGACCTCCACTGATTTGCGCGCTAATTCCATTGTCGTGCAGGAAGTGGGCGGCCAGTACCGGCTGCTGGGATTAAAGGAGCCAGATGCCGATCTGTTGGCCCAGCGGAATAGCACGGTGGCCACCGTGCACTTGGGTTCAGAGGAGAGCCCGACGGAAAATTTAAGCCTTAAACTGGCCTATAAATGGCGCTTGAACCGGCAGCACGAGGACGCCTTTGGCGATGGCACCGCCCAAGAGGACGAGACCCGCTCCCGTTTGACCCTGTCGCACCGGGTCGAGTACCGCTATCCGCTGCGACCCTCCATCACCCTTACCGCCCGGGCCCGGCATCTGTATTGGAGGGATGCTGCGTACCCGCGCGATTTGCGCCGCCATTGGTCGACCTGGGGCTTGCTCTTTGAAGAGGAATTCAAACTGACCGAACGCACGGTGCTGGTAGCTGGCCAGGAGGGTATTCCGGGGCTGTTGCCGGTGCGCCACCGCGATCACCTCGACAAAGAAGCCGATTTCGACCGCTGGATGGACGTGATTATGCTGCGTACCCGCGGCGCTTATCTGGGCTGGGATATGGTCACCGAAATGGGCTTTGAATACCAGAAGCTGGAAAACGATACCGATCAGGTAAGTAACCGTACATTCTTCCTTGAGATATTCTTCGGTTTTTGAGATACAAGGCGCACTTGAAAGGTTGGCATATTTAGCCAATATTATAACTTATGGCCCAATTACTCATAATTGCCGCCGCTATTAGCATTGGCGTGGTGGGAGCTCGCTTTTTTCCCACCGAGGAGATGCTGCAGGACCGTTTTGCCCTAGGGCAAAAGTATTATGCGGCCAACGACCACGAGAATTCGGTCCAGGTCTTCAGCCAGATCGAGAAGACCCCCAATTACGCCCTCCTCGACGTCGATCATATCAATGTCTCCATTGGCGAACTCACCCTGCCCATCCGGGTCGCGGCGACCTATCAATTGGGCAATAGTTACCGCAATGTGGGGCGCACCCGTCTAGAGCGTTCCCGCAGTGCCGCCGACGAGGGCGACCAGGAAGCCGCCGCTGTGCGCTTAGAGGAAGCCCAGCAGGCCTTTGGCGCCGGCAAGGATTTTTACCGCCAGCTGGTAGAGGACGAGGATGGTCCGCCGTTCAATTTGCGGGTCATGGCCCAATACCAGATAGTCCGGGCCAGCTATCAGATGGAGAATTACGCCGCCGTCGTCGAAGAGGCCGAAGAGCTGGCCCGGCTCTTCCCCGGCAGTGAATACGAAGAGGCGGCCTTGTACGATGCGGGTTGGGCCCGTTTTTATATGGACCAGCACCGCCAGGCCATTGCCACTTTTGCCCGCCAGTTGGCCCTTTCCACCGACGTGTTGAAAAGTGATCGGGCTTTTTTCCAGACCGGTGAAAGCCATTTTGCCTTGGGAGAATACGACCTGGCCCGCAGCTGGTACGGCAAATTGGTGGACAAATACGACTTTGCGCGGATTTCCGAAAAGCAATTGCAGCAGATGAAGGCGCAGCGTTTGCGCGGGTTGGTGCAGGAGACCACGCGCGAGTTGGTGGCCAAAGCGCAGATCCGCATTGGCGATGCCTTTGCCCAACAACAGCGGGTAGACGAGGCCATCGCCGCCTATTCGCAGGTACCGGCGCGCTATCCCCAGGAAAGCCTGCTGGTACAAAAATCCTTCGATAATATGGCCACCATGGTCTTAGAGCAGCAGGACGCCGACGCCGGTGTGGCGGTCTTGCGACAGGCCATAGAACAGGTCGAAGACCCCTATTTCCGTGGCCGGGTGCAGCTTAAAATTGCCCGCACTTTTTTCGCCCGCCAGCGCTACGGTGAGGCCATTGACGAATATCAGATCTATCTAAAAGCCTACGGCGAGTGGGCCGATGCCATTGGGGTCAGCCCCGATCAGATCGAATTTTGGCTGGCCGAAGCCCACCGCGAGTTGGCCCGCGACCAAGATGCGGCGACCCATCTGCAAGAGGCCCGCAGCTACTACCGGGGAATTATCGACCAATATCCTTCCAGTCCCCGGGTTCCCGAAGCTTATTACGGCCTGGGGCAGGTCCATTTCTCTCTGGGGCAGTACGGGCCGGCGGCGGCGGAATTTGGCCGCGCCGTAGAACAATTTCCCCAGGCCCCAGTAGCCCCGTACGCCCTTAATTGGCAGGCCCGGGCGAGCTTCTCCCAGGGCAAACATGAAGAGGCCGCCCAGCTCTACGGCCGTCTCATTGAGCAGTATCCCGACGGGGATCTCCTTTCCCAGGCCTGGAAGGATCGAGGGCTGGTCTACAAGCAAATGGGGCAGATAGATCGGGCTCTCGACGCCTTTGGGCGGGTGGCCCCTTCGTCCCCTGAATGGACCAAGATCCAGGCCGAGGCCGGCGATATGCTACTGGCGGCGGGGCGGGCTAATGAGATCGCGACGCGTTTTGATTTAGACCAGGCCGTCCAAGTGGCCGCGGCTCAGGGCGATGGCGAAACGCTGGCCGAATTGTGCTATATACAGGGGCGAATGGCCCGCGAGCGCCGGGACCATGGCGCCGAAATAGACTATCTATCCGCCGCCTTGGAGCACAGCGACAACCCGCAACTGGACGCCTTTATCCTCTTTTTTCGCGGTTTGGCCTATTACCATCAGGGCAGCGCCGCCGATGCGGCCGGGCAACGGGCGGCAGGGACCGCCCATTTCCAGGCTTCGGTGGCCGATCTGGAGCGCTTGTTGGAAAGCGACGAGGGCAGCCAATTGCGACCGGTGGCCTACCGTACCCGTGGGGTGGCGTTAACCCGGTTGGGCCGCTCGGGAGAGGCGGTCAATACTTACCAAATTCTCATTGGTGCGGCGGCCACGGCGGGGGAGCGGGCCGAATTTGAGCTGATGCTGATGGAGCTCTACTACGACCAGGGCCAGCTGCCGGAAACCGAAAAAGTGGCCCGCAGTCTATTGGCCACCGCCCACCAGGGCAGCGGTGCCGCCACCCAGGAACGGGCCTATTTCGTCCTGGTTTCCCTGTTGCTGGAGCAACAGCGCTACGAGGAAACCCTCAGCACGGTGCGCCAGGCTAGACAGCGTTTTCCTCAGTCGGACAATCGGGCCACCTTGATGTCGGTAGAGGCTCGCAGCCTGTTTTTCCTGGAGCGCTACGAGGAGGCCCGGACAGCCTTCCAGCGCTTTACAGCGACCTACCCAGACCATCCCGACGCGGTTTCGGCCTATTACCAATTGGGCTATTGCAATGAGATCCTAGGGCAATACAAGCAGGCGGCCCAGGCTTTTCTCCAGTTGGCCGACCGCTATCCGGACGATCCCTTGGTCGCCGATGCCCTATATCGCTGTGGCGAAAATCTGTACAACGACAGCGCCTTTGAGGAAGCCCTGGACATTTATATGCGCCTGGTGAGCCAACAGGCCCAGACGGAATTCGCCGCCAAAGGGCTGTATTCGGCCAGTTGGACCTATATGGATCTGGATCGGGCCGAGGACAGTATCGCCGCTATGGGGCGATTGGTGGCCGAGTTTCCGCACAGCGAATACGCCCGCTATGCCCAGTTTTCCATTGGCGATTACTACTACAGCAAAAAGGCCTACCAGCAGGCCCAACAAGCCTACCAGCAAGTCGTGGCCCGCTATCCCGAAACCGGGGAGGCCGACAAGGCGGGCCAGCTTATCGCCGATCTCGACGAAGATTTGGCCAGCCTGGCCTACGATGAAATTTTCGTCGAATTCGATCGCGGCAATTACGCCGCCGCCGCCGCCGGTTTTGAGCAGATCTTCCGCGATTACCCCAAAAGTTATTCGGCTCTGGCGGCCTTGGCCAATAAGGGCGTGGCCCTCGAGCATCTGGGCGACAGCCAACAGGCCCGGGGGACCTACCAGAAAGTGATAGAGATTGCCAGCGGCAGCCCCGATAGCGAAACGATCGTGGAATTCGTCAAGTTGAGACTGGAAAACCTATGATAAATTTGCACCCCAACCACGCCCGCCGCCGTGCCGGGGCCGTCCTGGCGGCCTTCCTGCTGGCCGGCTCCATGGGTTGTCTGACGCTGACCCCACTGCGGGCCGTATACCAGGTGGAATTGACCCCCCTGAAGATGGAAGGCTACCAGGTGGACTCGGCCGATGGAGGGCTGGTCCTTGCCAAAGAAGGCTTGCGTCTGAAAGTGCGCCACGAGAGCGCAGCCGCCCTCGATAGTCAATATCCCGACCCGAACAATCCGTTTACTTTCCGGGGGCAGGTCGACCCCGATCTGGGGTATGTGCCGCCGCGCTTCACGGTATTTCAGATCGCCCTCAATAATCCCACCTTTGATAAGGTGTTGCTGCAGCCCGAAAAGGTCACGCTGGTTACCGACCGGGGCACGGTTATGCAACCCTACCAGCTTACCCGGGCCGAGGCCGGGGGTGATCCGCGCAATTTTGAGACCTATTGGCTGTCGCGGGGGGTGCAAAGCGGCAATAAGCAAAAGCTCTACCTCGAGCGCATGGGCGTCCTGCGCGGGGCCGTATACCACCGCGACTCGTTCGTCTTCAAGGGCAATTCCTATAGCGGCAAACTGGTCTTTGACCCCTTGCCCGCCAATATCCGCCAGGTGACCTTAAAAGTGGAGGATTTTGTCCTCGAATTCGGCATTTACGATATTCCGCAGACCCAGATCGATCTCGAATTCAACTTTGATGTGCAAGGTCAAATCGTCGAACCACCCACACAGATGGCCGGGGGAGCAATACCTGCGGCCGGCTGATTCCACCGCGAAAGGAGGTGATTTCACAACGCAGAATTCAAGTTACCAATCATTCGAGTCCATTCTAATCATTCTGAGGAGTAAACAATGAAACACGTATTAGCTTTGGCTATGGTCGGCCTGATGGGCCTGGCAACCGCGTCCGACGCCCAGCTGATGGGCAACGGCGTACAGTGGAAGTCCGGCGACGGCGGTATCCCCCATTTCACCCCCGGTGTAGACGGGGATGTCTCGGATATGGAAGCCAACGGCTACCATCTGTCCTGGGCCCCCTCCGATATCTGGGCTTGGGGCGATGCCTACGGGTACTCGCGCGACACCGATCTCGAGTCGCGTCGCATCCGCGTCTATGCTATTGATGTGGACAATAACCTGTACCTGGCCGATGGCGAAGATCCTGCCGAAAACGGCACCGACGTCGACCTGACGACCAATTATTTCTTTGCTTGGGACGAGGATAATTTCTACATCGCCGCCAACAATATCGACAATCATTACGATGTCGTCGAAAACCAGGCTGACGGGGCCAACCCCGATGCCTTCTGGCAGCGCGATACCTTCTGGATCACTTTCGATCTGAGTGACGGTACTGGTCCCAACAACGGCAATAATATCGTCGATTTTCGCTCGGGTCCGGTCAATGCCGACGACCAGATTTTCTCCATGCAGGTGGCCCACTTCCAGGACGGCGAAGCCACGGCCGTGCTCTACGGCAACGATCCAGGCTACTTCCTGGGTGCCCAGCACTTTGGCGGTCCCAACGCCACCGGATATTACATCGAGACCAGTGTCCCCTGGGAGCTGATTTTCCTGTTCGATCCGGATAATCTGGACAATGTCGGTGAAGGCTTTGCCTTCCGCGGTCGTTTCATCATTCCCGATCCCGATGGCGACGATTCCTACGGGCAGACCTACTTTGGCGGCGACCAGGGCAACCTGGGTGAAAACAACCGCTGGCCCCGTTTTGTCCTGCAGAGCGATCTCTCGATGGCCACCGCCGTCGAGTCGAGCACTTGGGGCGCCGTCAAGAATCTGTATTAATTAATTAGACGGACCCTTCTTTAACGCTTGCGGGGGGCTCCCGTACGGAGCCCCCCGCACTTCTCCCAGGTTTGCCATGGAAAATCGCTACGGTGTCCTGATTTCCAAGCCCAGATGGCTGCTGATCGGATTGGTCTTATCGGCCGGCGTCCATTTTTTCCTTTTGGGCGGTTACCTGGCCCTGGAGGAGCGGGTGCGAGAAGTGGTGCACCGCATCACTTTTGAACCGCCGCCGCCCCCCAGCATGTTCTACAAAGCCCCACGCACCACCGCCCGGGCTCTCGAATTTCGCAAACAACCGGTGCCCAGGGGAG
>WLWD01003248.1_pt1 | contig 25076 bp, 20 predicted proteins | sample 6712731 | NCBI WGS metagenome assembly WLWD01 (sample SAMN12718690, study PRJNA576275) | sponge metagenome | isolation source: marine sponge | host: Mycale hentscheli | place: New Zealand: South Island, Marlborough, Capsize Point | collected 2014-11-01 | reverse complement strand
TTCTTATTATCTGGTACATGTCCATGGATGCATGTGTTCCTATTAGTTGGTACATGTCCATAGACGCATCTGTTCTTATTATCTGGTACATGCCCATGGATGCATGTGTTCTTATTATCTGGTACATGCCCATAGACGCATGTGTTCTTATTATCTGGTACATGTCCATAGACGCATGTGTTCTTATTATCTGGTACATGCCCATGGATGCATGTGTTCTTATTATCTGCTACATGTCCATAGACGCATGTGTTCTTATTATCTGGTACATGTCCATAGACGCATGTGTTCTTATTATCTGGTACATGCCCATGGATGCATGTGTTCTTATTATCTGCTACATGTCCATAGACGCATGTGTTCTTATTATCTGGTACATGTCCATGGATGCATGTGTTCCTATTAGTTGGTACATGTCCATAGACGCATGTGTTCTTATTATCTGGTACATGTCCATAGACGCATGTGTTCTTATTATCTGGTACATGTTCATAGACACATGTGTTCTTATTATCTGGTACATGTCCATAGACGCATGTGTTCTTACTATCTGGTACATGTCCATAGATGCATGTATTCTTATTAGCTGGTACATGTCCATGGATGTCATCCATTGTGCAATTCTAATACTGGTTACATGATGCTTGTAGTTCCTAGTTTAACATACTAGCCAGATAATATTGAAATTTTAAGTATTTTAGCTATGTACTGTGACAGTTCCTTTAGTGTTCATTTATAATAGAATTGAGTGTGTTAACATTATAAAATACCGTTCCCATTTTTTTTTCATTATAAGTACAGTGAGTGATAACAGAAGAAGCTTGTTCCTGGAGCGGAAGTGACTTCATTCATGTAGGACCACAAGAACATTTTCTAAATATTTTATGTGGATTTGATTTCTGACATTTGTTGTTTTTCTTGAACATAAAATAATGCTGAAAAGAAATTGAGATATTGATTCAATGACTGGCGTAATGCTACTCTGTACCGCAGTATAGCTAATTCTTCTATCATCGTTCATTGGGGCTGCATTATTAAGCATTATTAAGTGAGTTTCTATCATTCAGAATAATGAACTAGTGCCATCTGAGAGGAACACAAATCAGTTTTTTTTTCTTTTTTGTCTTTATCAAATAAATGTCAGAATATGTACCTTGCTGAAAATCAGCATAACGTTAGGACCTAATTTTAGACTTTTTTTGTTACTTTTGTACACACTGAAAATTTCAAATTGAAGTGTAAGTAAAATATATTCAATCCAGGTAAAGAACACAGATGATGAACAGTTCTTCCTCCGAATACAGACAACTACTGAGAATATTGAGTAAATGTTTTTACTATTGCCAATGAAAATTATCCTGTGTGTCAGTGAAGGGGTAACATGTCTTTCTGTCCTCTAAGGCAGCATTAAGCCAAAGTGTCTGGGCATATTACATCTCCAGATAAATGTACTTCATAAGTTCATATTATGATATGACTGGGAACATTAATCTTGTTTGTCACACATTGCAGTACATGGTTTACATAAGAGGCTGGAAGGTCAGCTAAAATTAATACTTGAGCGACAACACGTGCTCACAGCAACCAACCATTAATACTTAAGGTACCATTATTACTGTGTTCATCCATGTAACCAGAAAATTGTGAATACATCATTAACCCTTTCGGGCCGGACTTAATTTTTACCGCGAGGTTGTCGACCTCGGGTAGACGGTAAAAACTTGTTAATGGTTTTTATTTTTTCCCCCGGTTTTGACTGGGAAATCATCTTAGCAATGCTATATAGCCTTATTGTGCTTGCTTTGGGCATTCCCCTCATTTTTTTCTTTTAGAAACCCCCTAGTATTCACAGAGTTACACCCCATCATACTTTGTGGTTTGAACACTATAATGAATTTTATAAAAAAAAAAAAAGCGTAAGTAATTATTATTTTCGAGACAATAATAAATATATTATATATAAATGACATAAAAATAAGTTCTTGCATCTCAGTTGCAGAAACTTGTCGATACTCTCCCCAACAAAATCATGCCCTCGGTCTGTATCAGCCATAAAGCTGGTAGTGGTCACCACTTGAGGAATACCTTTGTAAAGTTCATATGAAGTTCACTACAATACAACACAAATACATAAACAAAAATATTGTATGCCAACAACCAAATATTTGTGTTGCACGTTACACATAGCGAGCAGTAAAATAACAACGGCAACAAAAAACTGCATATCCCTACAATCATGGTAATATACTGTGCATGTTTGGTATACAAAATACTAGGTCAGTGGGGCCAGCTGATGAGTCCTCCCACTATAAACATAAAGGACGAAAAGTAATCTACTTCCTGGCTAACACACCCATCCATGACTTCCCCTCTCTCTCTCCACTCCATCCACGTCCTCCATATATATATACTTATTATTGTGCACATACACACGCACAGATAAACATGAAATTCAACTTACACTATCGGAGGAGATATCACAGATTTCCAGAAAGTTCGAACATCACTTCCAATCAGTCTTCTGGATTATCACTCGAACGATACTTCACCTCTAAAAATGAAACACAAATACATAACTGAAGAAATGAAATGATAAATATTTATTGGTGTACATATACATACACACACAAACACATGCACATACACGCACACAATTTTCGACTTACTGTGGCGAAATTGATGATGCAGAAAACTCGACTTCATGGAAGCCTCCTGGATTGTCACTGGAACGATACTTCACCTACAAAAAACACAGACACCAAATATAGATACTGAAAAAGAATAAGAAATGAAATGATAAATTTACTGTTCCACACATAAACACACAAATAATACAGACAACTGTAAAATATCATGAAATGAAATGATAAAAGGAAATAATATGTATAAAAAGCCAGTACAATTTTTTTTTTTCAGAACTTGAATCTGAATATTACTATTACAATAATCTGCTGCCCAATAACACGACTATCTGGAGCCACAACCTACAAACAAAGGGATATTATAATAAATTTTAGCATACTCTTATAGGAAATATGATGCTATGTCACTCTAATAGTAACATACACATACATACTGGGACACACTCTATATGCCTACAGTGACATACTGGCACACTCTATATGCCTACAGTGACATACTGGGACACACTCTATATGCCTACAGTGACATACTGGGACACACTCTATATGCCTACAGTGACATACTGGGACACACTCTATATGCCTACAGTGACACAGTGGGACACACTATACAAGTACAGTGACACACTGGGACGCACTATACAAGTACAGTGACACACTGGGACGCACTATACAAGTACAGTGACACACTGGGACACTCTATACAAGTACAGTGAGTGACACACTGGGACACACTATACAAGTACAGTGACACACTGGGACACACTATACAAGTACAGTGACACACTGGGACACTCTATACAAGTACAGTGACACACTGGGACACTCTATACAAGTACAGTGACACAGTGGGACGCACTATACATGTACAGTGACACACTGGGACACTCTATACAAGTACAGTGACACACTGGGACACTCTATACAAGTACAGTGACACAGTGGGACGCACTATACAAGTACAGTGACACACTGGGACGCACTATACAAGTACAGTGACACACTGGGACGCACTATACAAGTACAGTGACACAGTGGGACACACTATACAAGTACAGTGACACACTGGGACGCACTATACAAGTACAGTGACACACTGGGACGCACTACACAAGTACAGTGACACAGTGGGACGCACTATACAAGTACAGTGACACACTGGGACGCACTATACAAGTACAGTGACACACTGGGACGCACTATACAAGTACAGTGACACACTGGGACACACTATACAAGTACAGTGACACACTGGGACACACTATACAAGTACAGTGACACACTGGGACACACTCTATATGCCTACAGTGACACACTGGGGCACACTATACAAGTACAGTGACACACTGGGACGCACTATACAAGTACAGTGACACAGTGGGACGCACTATACAAGTACAGTGACACAGTGGGACGCACTATACAAGTACAGTGACACACTGGGACGCACTATACAAGTACAGTGACACACTGGGACGCACTATACAAGTACAATGACACAGTGGGACGCACTATACAAGTACAGTGACACACTGGGACGCACTATACAAGTACAGTGACACACTGGGACACACTATACAAGTCCAGTGACACACTGGGACACTCTATACAAGTCCAGTGACACACTGGGACACTCTATACAAGTCCAGTGACACACTGGGACACTCTATACATGTCCAGTGACACACTGGGACACACTATACAAGTACAGTGACACACTTTATAATGCCTACAGTGACACACTGGGACACACTATACAAGTACAGTGACACAGTGGGACGCACTATACAAGTACAGTGACACACTGGGACACTCTATACAAGTCCAGTGACACACTGGGACACTCTATACAAGTCCAGTGACACACTGGGACACTCTATACAAGTCCAGTGACACACTGGGACACACTATACAAGTACAGTGACACACTTTATAATGCCTACAGTGACACACTGGGACACACTATACAAGTACAGTGACACACTGGGACACACTATACAAGTACAGTGACACACTGGGACACACTATACAAGTACAGTGACACACTGGGACACACTATACAAGTACAGTGACACAGTGGGACGCACTATACAAGTACAGTGACACACTGGGACACACTATACAAGTCCAGTGACACACTGGGACACTCTATACAAGTCCAGTGACACACTGGGACACACTATACAAGTACAGTGACACACTTTATAATGCCTACAGTGACACACTGGGACACACTATACAAGTACAGTGACACACTGGGACACACTATACAAGTACAGTGACACACTGGGACACACTATACAAGTACAGTGACACAGTGGGACGCACTATACAAGTACAGTGAGTGACACACTGGGACGCACTATATACAAGTACAGTGACACACTTTATAATGCCTACAGTGACACACTGGGACACACTATACAAGTACAGTGACACACTGGGACACACTCTATAATGCCTATGGTGACATACTGGGACACTCTATACAAGTACAGTGACACACTGGGACACACTCTATACAAGTACAGTGACACACTGGGATACACTCTATACAAGTACAGTGACATGTCATATACTGGGACAAAATTGCTTGTGAAAGGTGTACTACAGGTAATTCAGGTTTACTTTCAAATAATGTTATAGGATGTGTCTCAACTATAGTCTCGCGGGCCAGACCCTTTACCAACCGCGTTACCGAGCGCGCGGTGAAGGAAAGGGTCTGGTCACCTGCCATACATCGTTTCGTTCCATTCCCCACGATCCATGGGGAACAATACTTTAGCGTGTATAGCTTATGGGGTGCGGTTTGTTTACATCCGGTTGATTGCAATTAAACAAGTACCCACAGGTATGTAGATAGAAATGCACGGCTAAGTGAATAAGCATAGCTTGTAGAAATTCGGAGTATCAGCTCTTGCTTGGTGTTTGTCAAGTTCCCTACTTCTCAGTGGACGCTGCCAGCAGGCTAAATACATTACTCAAAGTGTATATTTTTTTTTATTGAAAGGTATTAGCTAGCTAGCTATTTTGTCTTACTTCAAACTGTCTAAGAATCTTCACTCTAGCTATAATGTAGTGTTCTGGGCTTCCTTAAACCTAGCCTGTCCTTTTCATTACCAAGCAATGCTAGTTAGCCATTGTTGAGCAATTTCCTGCAAAAATCAATTTAGCTGAACAATTTAAAGTTGACCGCGGCACCCTAACAGGAAGTAATTAAATACATTAATTACGTTCCAGTACAACGAAACGATGTATGGATGGTGACACAACCAGACCCTTTCCTCACCGCTCGGTAGGTAAAGGGTCTGGCTCGCGAGACTATCTCAACTAACTGCCAAGAAAACTAATTTAATTTTTCTTACTTGGTTGAATACTTATAATGCAGCAGTCATTCCCAGTTCTTCCTCCCAAAAAATCCTGCTCAACATTAGACGACATCAATATCATTTGGTCTATCATTGAATCCAGCTCCCTCAAAGTAGTTAACATGCCCACATAAAAAAGGGTGGATATTTTTCACGTGATATAAACTTCCGCGAGTCTCTATTGCCCTCGTGTGTACGAACTTGGTTACTGGGACTTTGATGAGTCAGTCGAGTGTGTGTTTTGTAAATGTCTCCCCCACTACACATTCGCTTGGTGATGCGGGACCTTCCGCGTAAGTCTATTAATCTGCAGGAATGTAACTGATAGCTAAGTGAGAATTGTTCAGACAATGTTAAAGTGTGAGCCGATTGCTCGGCCGATTGCAACAAACAATCCTTATAATAGCTAATGGTATCATTCAATGTAATGTAGTACATGATCATAACACTATTTATTTTGACCATTACTTTATCTATCTTGTTCTTTCAGTTGAGATGAGTGTTATGCTGCTATGGTAGATGATCTATTCTGGATGACAGCATGATAGGCTTTCAATAAGAAGGTAAAGGATCGTCAATTGCCTCCCCATATTCTGAGTATTAAATTCCAGTGTTGAAATTATTTTTGCTTGATGCTCCTGACATGTTCTAGTCAAATGGTTATATACTGGAGTTTTCTAGCTTGAATGTTTGCCCCGTGACCATTGTGTACTATTTGTGCTTGAAATGATTTACAAATGCTACAATTTGGTAAAGGGTTTCATTAGGAATAGTAAAGGGGAATAGGTGGAAGTTATATAATAGCAATTCTAATGCATCACTTTTGGTGATTAATAATCAGTAAAAAGTGAATGTTAGTATCAATATGTAGTGTTTTTCCCTACACAGATTTCAAGCAGTGTTGTTTATGGTTTATCAATATTTATTAGGGTATAATCAATTAGTGTAATCGTACATTAAGCAAAATATTGGCATAATTTATTAAAACAAGTAAATGATAGCCATAGTATTGACCTTCCTCCATATGTGAGAGGAATAGTTATTAGAGTAGTTCGTTTTCCTCTGACACAAGCAAAAGGTGGAGTTTGCTAAACTGATTTCAGCGCATACAGACCTAGATGTCAACCATACTAGTGAAATTAGAGTTCCTATTTAATTGTTTTCCAGTGTGTTTGAGAAGGGAGTCACACAAGAAAAGATATTAAGCATAATTTTGCAATGATATAAGCAAAGGGTGGAGTTTGCTGAATTGTTCTCTGCATAGGAGCCCTAGATGATAGTACAAGGTTTAATCACAAGCATTTCGAACAGGGCGAACCACCCTGCATTTTTAGTACTGGGGAAACACCGGATACAAGATGGTAATTAATTGGTAAAGGGTGGATGTTAGTGTGTTCATTACAATGTGTCCCAAGTTCAGTGGTTTGGTGAAACGTTTATATGAGAGCAAACATTTTAATGGCATGATTATGAATTAAAGGAATAAATTCATATATGAGCTGGTGCTTTTTTTTTTTGTTTCTTTTTTCCCCTTTTCTTTTCTGTTTTGTATTTCATTTTGCTTTTAAGCATAAAAGGATAGTGTCTATGGTTATACAGATACATTTTTCTCTCAAGACCATAGCTTTAATCCTGCATTGCCATCTTTAGTAGGACCTTACGGCTACTCCCCCCCCCCCTCCCGTCATTTTGTTAGTGTGTGTGCATGTATGCTCATTATGAAGGTTATGTATATATTTGAAGTGTTACTAGTTTATATATATATATATATTTTTATTTATTTATTTATTTTTTTATTATTATTATTCAGGATGATGTCACTGAAATCTGATTGGAAACATCTGCTGGAGACCACAATGGACCATCTTGAGACCAATGAAGAAGAGCTTATATTGAACTTGGTGATACCAGAAAGAACTGCCCTCCTACATGAAGAAACAACAAACAAAAATATCTTATTAGAAAATACTTGGAGCTATCCATTTATTTCAGCATTCCATGTTTATTTCAAATTGCTGTACCAATATATTTTTTTGCTGAATACAACTATTATACTATACACTCTGGATTGTATGGGGAACACCCTGAAGGGTGCTTGGGATGCACTTATTGAATGATGATAAGCAGCAAGGGAGTATCCAAAGCACCTCTGTAAGTGAGGTAGAACACTTAATTGAGTGTCAAATGAACACTCAAAATGGTGTAACTGTACACCTTTGGGTAGTGCTGCTCATACACCCCAAATAGTGACTTTATAACACCCAAAAGGGTGTGCTGCAGCCCTGGCCACTGGAGCACCCCTAGGGGTGTTCCATAAACTCCCCGTTTTTAACAGTGTAGTCATTCTCTTCCTACGTTCTACATAATTATGATCAGTGTTCTCACCAGAATTTTTAATCAAAGTGGTGCATTAATGTGATTGTTGATACTAAACATTTAGAAATGACTCCTCATACTCACCTGCAACGAGAGGAACTTGGTCATAGGCAAATAAAGACTTGCAGAGACCAGGGTAGTTCTTAATTAGTTTGTGTGTAATACCCAATCCTTCAATAAACTGATCCATAGATGCTTTCGGTTCAATTAAACAGTGACACTGAATAAGTGCTGCTTTAAGACTATCCTTTTGTGACAATTTGAGGCTAGCAGGTGGGCTTGAATATCCAGTTTCTAACAATAGTGATGGGCTTCTCAATTTCAAATAGTCTGTCTTATATCGTCATCATTTTCAGCAATTACTGGCTCTAGAACAAACGGCTAGTTACTAATGCTTTACAATTATTAACTCTCAGCACGAATGTAATTTCAAGCCACTTTTTTTCAGCTTAGTCTAAAATATTCATTTTTGCATTAAGCCCTCCCCTCCCCCCCTCCCCCCCATCCACACCACCCCAGCCTAATATGACATAAAAAATATAAAAGTTTTTAAATAATGGACGCTTCTAATTTCCACCCAATAATTTAAGTAATGTTGTTTTGGTTGAACATTTACATTTTAGTTTTAGTTATAGTTTTTTTGACAAAAAATATTTCAGGATTAATTTTAGTTTCAGTTTTTCACTAATAATGACTACTATTTTAGTTTTAGTTTATTAAATTTACTAACTCCCATTTTAGTTTTGGTTTTGGTTTTTTGCTAAGGGAGGGGAGTGGACTGGGCTAGGTAGTTGAGCAACTGCAGACTGCTGGACTGGGCTAGGTAGTTGAGCAACTGCAGACTGCTGGACTGGGCTAGGTAGTTGAGCAACTGCAGACTGCTGGCCTGGGCTAGGTAGTTGAGCAACTGCAGACTGCTGGCCTGGGCTAGGTAGTTGAGCAACTGCAGACTGCTGGCCTGGGCTAGGTAGTTGAGCAACTGCAGACTGCTGGCCTGGGCTAGGTAGTTGAGCAACTGCAGACTGCTGGCCTGGGCTAGGTAGTTGAGCAACTGCAGACTGCTGGCCTGGGCTAGGTAGTTGAGCAACTGCAGACTGCTGGCCTGGGCTAGGTAGTTGAGCAACTGCAGACTGCTGGCCTGGGCTAGGTAGTTGAGCAACTGCAGACTGCTGGCCTGGGCTAGGTAGTTGAGCAACTCTGCTGGCCTGGGCTAGGTAGTTGAGCAACTGCAGACTGCTGGCCTGGGCTAGTAGTTGAGCAACTGCAGACTGCTGGCCTGGGCTAGGAGGTAGTTGAGCAACTGCAGACTGCTGGTCTGGGCTAGGTAGTTGAGCAACTGCAGACTGCTGGCCTGGGCTAGGAGGTAGTTGAGCAACTGCAGACTGCTGGACTGGGCTAGGTAGTTGAGCAACTGCAGACTGCTGGCCTGGGCTAGGAGGTAGTTGAGCAACTGCAGACTGCTGGCCTGGGCTAGGTAGTTGAGCAACTCCGCTGGCCTGGGCTAGGTAGTTGAGCAACTGCAGACTGCTGGACTGGGCTAGGTAGTTGAGCAACTGCAGACTGCTGGCCTGGGCTAGGTAGTTGAGCAACTGCAGACTGCTGGCCTGGGCTAGGTAGTTGAGCAACTGCAGACTGCTGGCCTGGGCTAGGTAGTTGAGCAACTGCAGACTGCTGGCCTGGGCTAGGTAGTTGAGCAACTGCAGACTGCTGGCCTGGGCTAGGTAGTTGAGCAACTGCAGACTGCTGGCCTGGGCTAGGTAGTTGAGCAACTGCAGACTGCTGGACTGGGCTAGGTAGTTGAGCAACTGCAGACTGCTGGCCTGGGCTAGGTAGTTGAGCAACTGCAGACTGCTGGACTGGGCTAGGTAGTTGAGCAACTGCAGACTGCTGGCCTGGGCTAGGTAGTTGAGCAACTGCAGACTGCTGGCCTGGGCTAGGTAGTTGAGCAACTGCAGACTGCTGGCCTGGGCTAGGTAGTTGAGCAACTGCAGACTGCTGGCCTGCTAGGTAGTTGAGCAACTGCAGACTGCTGGCCTGGGCTAGGTAGTTGAGCAACTGCAGACTGCTGGCCTGGGCTAGGTAGTTGAGCAACTGCAGACTGCTGGCCTGGGCTAGGTAGTTGAGCAACTGCAGACTGCTGGCCTGGGCTAGGTAGTTGAGCAACTGCAGACTGCTGGCCTGCTAGGTAGTTGAGCAACTGCAGACTGCTGGCCTGGGCTAGGTAGTTGAGCAACTGTAGGCTGCTGTCCAACAGTTTGCCTTAGCCTAACAATTTACTCAGGTGCTGCGAAGAAACGATTGGGTAAAGGATTTTGTTTCCTGGGACTACCACAAGTCATTCGTCTTCTTTCAGAGATGTCATTAAAAATGGTTAGCTATATTTTTAGTTTTGATTAAACAAAACAATGACTTTTAGTTTTAGTTTTAGTTATTATCATCCTATGTGAAATTTAGTTCTGGTTAGCTTACAAAATGTTTTAGGTGCTACTAAAATTAATTTTAATTTTAGTTCTAGTTAACAAGAACAACACTAAATTTAAGCAATGCAGTATGAGTAAATCAGCTGTAATAAGTATTGTCTCCATTTTTTACAGTCTCATAAATTGAAGAAGATGCGATTTCAGTAGTGTTTGCATATGCTGCACATGGTTCCAATTGTATTTCAACTGATCTAAATACCACACAGAGATACAAACTATAATTTCAGCATGTGACAATCTTTAGTCTATTAATAATATTGCATACAGCATTCTAATTTAGGTATAGCTTAAAAAAATCTGTAGCCCATTAGTGAAGTGATTTACATGAAAACATCAACATGTCAGTTGTTCAAACTGTAGCCCCACCAGCATCATGTTTCTGTGAATTAATTAAACATCATGGCTGAAGTGTTCTGTACTTTTTACACTCATTCTTGAAATTATTTACAATACATATGAATGATGGCCAGCATTTACTTTATCAAAAGGGTATATTTACCCCCACCTCCAATAAATTCTTAATTAATACCCCTACTCTCTCCCCATCCCGTGGGTTCGCCTATAACAATGGTACTGACTTTGTGATTTTTATCCATTGGCTAGACAAGTTGGAAGCTTAGTGAGGAAAAGAAATCAAGTGAAAAGTGAAGCAGATGAAAGTGGGATGACACTCAATTATTGTTGTTATTTTTTATATCTTTCCCAATATTGAACAAAGCTTTTTAAGATTACTCCCATGATTAATATGAAGGTACTAGGGCTAGGCTAGGGATGGTGATATTAATGGCAGAAATCTTGGAATAAATAATACTTTACTCTGATACTCATTTTTAAGGTAGGTCGACAACACTTCAGTTTTTTTCTTTACAAATCTATGTTTCTTAGCCACGACATAGTACAACAACTGTTTATCAGTCAATAATGAGTTGTGGGCTATATGTATGACAGACAGGTAAACCGATAGGGCAAACCCTATTGTGCATGCACACCGAGGGTTAAAAAATAAGAAAAAGTCATCTTTGTGATCATGTATATGTATATTATATGTCTATTAACAATTATAATAAACTTCTGCAAAAAAATTTTTTTTGTTATGAGGTATATCTTTTACACAATCTTGAGTCAAAGGTTTTTGAAGTACCAGTAATTATGGACAACAGGCTCTTAGCTACTAATACTGGTTGTTATATTAATTTACATATATAAATAAAAGTTATATTATTTTAGGGTTAATAGTTTCAATCTATACCTGAAAAGTAATCTTTACTTAATTTTCAATTAAACAACCCTGTTTCTGTCACACTCACCAACGAGAAAATACTTACTTCTTTTTTCCTTTGCGAAATCGGCATGCGAAGAGTACAATTACCAGAATGATGGAATAAATAAGTGCCGTTAGTATTAGTGTGACCACTGCAATTCCAATATCTGCAAGATATATATTATCGTGTGAATAATGCTAACTAATCATATTATTCATACATTCAGTTCTTTTGAATACTTGACTATTTTATGTGGTAAAATATCTGACGTATATTGAACTAATACTTTGTCATTAGTATAAAATATTTTGATTAGATTGCCATCAATGGAGTTAATTAATTAGGTCATAAAAGGCAATTAATCAGATACACTATCACAACACTTATTTAAGAGCCAACAAAAAATCTGAAGACATGCAACAAATCTTATGAAAGGGTATGGAAGGCCGATTACAGTGGAAGGAGAGAGAGTCCATGTGCTGTTAAGGCCCACTTGTAATGTAGGGTTTGATAGAGTATCGATAGTTCAGCGCACTGGTTCAGAGTAATGCACTGCCCCTGCTCATCAAGTTGATGGCCAATGAGACTCGTGGGTGAGAGTCAAATCCCTTTGGTAAACTAAGTAAGTTGTTGATTAATAGCACAAATAAAAGTTACCACCAAAAGGCAGAGCTAGAAGGCTGCCTATGAATGAAATGATACTGGAAAGCATGAGTGATTAGTTAATGTATATAACTAGTGGTGTGCTTGAGCACAAATGGCGAGCGAGCCTGATAGTTAGGTAACATAAACCTAAGTATTGTTACTATGTTTTAGCTTAGTTCATGCAAAAACTATAATAGCCGTTATGACCTTTTATTTCAGCAAACAAATACAAAATCACTCTCTTACCTGATTAATGGTAGCTTTTGTAGTATCAAACATCTGCCATTCTGATAATCTCAATTACCAGTAACTCTTGAACAAGCTCTCAGCTACGATAAAAAAATAAACCAGTGTTATTATTTGTAATTTTAGCTCCATATCCCTCCTAAAACGGCGAAGTTTTGAAATCAAGTCTGGAAAAGGGTCTTCAATGCCATAGTAACCGGTCGAATCAACTTTTTGTTTCTTGAAAAGCAAGTGTTTTCGCAGAAATTTTCTCACACTTTGGAGCTTTAAGTATAAAGTAAGGCTTGCTTAATGCTGTATTTTCAGAATAAACTGGGGTCAAGCCTAAAAAGCCGTGTTTTTTTGGAGGAAAAAAGTTCCCCGCGCGCGCGTTTAATTACATACGTACGTCCAAACATATATACAAATAAATAAATAAATTAACAAACATCCCCGATTTTCAATTGTGTTACCCCTGTAAGTGTCTCGCTCGCTACGCTCGCTCGCCAATTATAAAGTAATTTTTGTGAGAATAACATGCTAATTGTAACTAAATACTAAATAGTTCTGCTTCCCATCAATGACTACACTAAGTGAAGCTAAGCAGCAGCACTTCAAATATTGTGCAAGCATTTCTACTATCAATTAGTCAACAAAAGACTATTGCAGCTCCAACATCAATTTTATAGTATCCATAGTGAGTTACCAATACATTTCAAGTATCAATCTAATTCAGCAAAACAACAACAACATTAGATTATTAAAAGTTGCATGAGGTACATGTACTTCTAAGTCATTATATTTAGTACTGTGGGTACTGTATAGTACTTCAAATGATGCATAATGATATTTAGTTAGTGTAGTATAAACACCATAAATAATGCAAAATATTTTAATTCCTGATGGTTGATTATTTTACATTTTAATTTTACAAGAAGTTGTTTAATTAAAAGAATGCTAACTCACTGATTCCTATTGAAGATTGTGTGGAGAATCCTCCATTGGTTGCGGCTGTGGTTACTGCTGAATCAACAGTCAATGTCAGTGGATTTGGTCTAGGTCCGGATACGGACTTTTCACCAAATGTAACTCTTGCCACTACTTCAAACCTATAAGTTGCACCACTGACTAAGTTGTTGATTACAACAGAGTTGACAGATGCTGCAACGACCACACCGACTTCTCGAATCTGTCCGTTTGTGCTGTCAGTCTGTCTATAGAAGACTACAAAATCAGTAATGCCTTGAAAACCAGAGTTGCTCCAGGATACTCTAACTGAAGAAGCTGACAGAACTTCGACTTGAATATTCTGTACTGTAGCTATATTTATACAGAAAATACTATCACATTGTTTTCACAAACTAAATTTTGTGTAACTAACTATCAATAATCTTAATTATTCTCAGCCAAAAAATTAATAGAAATAACAACAACAACAACAACAACAACAACAATAAAAATAATAATACTAGTAATAATGACAGTAATGGTAATAATAATAATACAATAGTAGTTGTAATAATAATGATAATAGCAGTTTTCTCTTTTTACTCAGAAAAGTACTGGGAGATAGTATGGAAAACTGGTATTTGGGATTAATAGGACAAGTGGTGTAGAAAATTTTCATGACATTAGAATTTAGTGAGTTTAAACCCATTCAAACCATTCACTGCAGGAAAAGTGAAATAATCTAGAACAATTGTACGTACAATAAAATTCTTGATGAAAAAAATATGTATTGCTAGTATCTGTCCAGCTTAGAATACATTTTCTGCATTGAAATTTCTTAATGTTGTATTGTATTGAACCCAATAAATAAATTCTACTAACTGATCACTGAACGATAGTAAAAGATATCGAAAAATAAAGAAAATTGTTAATGCTATCACGTATAAATCTACTAGGTCACTGAATGATAACAAATTAGAAAAAATGGTTTTAAAATGTATTTAGCTACTTCTTGTATATAATCATAGAATTGTTAAATGACTTCCCTTTTACAGAATAACGAATGGCTTTATTTAGCTATTTCTTATACATAATTATATAGTTGCATCTTACCTGGTTTTTCTAAGGTTGTAATATCAGCTATATATTGTTCTGGACCATCTCCTGCTCCTGTCATTGCTAGTACTCTGATGTTGGAGATTACTGTGCTAGGGTCTAAATTGGTAATGGAGTAAGAAGTGTCCCGTGTTGTGGCTGTTCTCTCAATACCACCACTCACTGAATATCTGATGGTATAATTGCTGAGAATGCCATTCAGAGGGACTGGCTCACTCCAGGTCAGGAGAACACCAAACAGCATAGCCTGTCCTGATAAATTGATTACAGCAGTTGGTCCTATACCATAAAACACACACACACACGTTTCTCAAAAGTTGCATTACAATACTACTTTTGAGAGCAGCTTCTATTACAATAAAATTTGCATTGTATCTACTCTATCTACTCATAATTTCTGTGAATCTCTACTCACATGTGTACGGAGCTGGAAATATGCGTTTAGTTATCACAACATCTGGGAGTGGGGGAGAATATAAACTTCTCTAACAAACCAGGAAAATAGGTGGGTGGGGCATGTTGAAACCTAATCATTTGTGTGGAAACACCCACAAAACAGCAGGAAGTATGTGACTCCTTATGTGAATTAGAACTCTTCTATGGAACTTGTCTCAAACTGACTAGCATTTAATGTTAGGTTAAGCTATTTTTATGCTTTTTGGTGTAGTGCATTATTTGTGAACTCTGTAGTATGTAGTTGGAATGTACCAACTGAACACATACATGCACACACACACACACACACTAGTATGCATCTATGTACAACCAGCTAGATTCTCCCAGTGACTGCAATATTAAACATACTCCACAACCAAGTGTACAAGTCTTATGCTTCAAAGATAACAAGCTAGCATGACTATTTAACCAGACTCCCTGCAGATTAAGTTTCAAAGCTTTCTGAAAATTTTAGTGTGATTTTGTAGCATGAGAAATTACTAGAAAACCTTCAATATTTATCAAAAAGTAAAGTTAGAAACATCTTGTAGCCATTTTAACATGACCAGGTCTTTCAACTAAATAGTATCAAACATTTTTAGGATTTATACTAGTGGTTCTACTTGAACTCTGCAATGAGCATGAATGGAAATAACTCAAGTTTCTAATCAATAGCTGTTATATTTAATCACATAACCTTAACTTACTATCTTCATCCGTCCTTATGACAGTCTCTGCTGAATAGATTCCAGCTCCAACACTATTTACTCCTCTCACTGAGAGAGTGTAGTTGGTAAAGGGAGTCAGACCAGATATTACTCTACTTCTATCAGTAGATGTATGCTCTATCGTTGTAGGTGAAGTGTTAACAGGTCCATATCTAATAGTATATCCAGTGATCACCCCATTCCTGTCTAGACATGCTATCTCAGTCCACATGATAGTGACATTTGTTCTTGTAATAACATCTGTTGTTGGTGCTCCAGGACTGCCACTAGGAACTGCATATTTGTAATTATGCTCAATAAGTAGCAAAGACTTGTCAAACACTAGTTAATTAATTTGATTTTATGAATTTATTTATAGTTAATCAGTAATCATTTAACTTCGATTATGTATGGACTTTTTTTTCTAGTTTATCAGCAGCTTAAAAGAATTAAATTACCCAATACCTTACATAGTCAAAATAATATAATGTTTATTGTTTTTAATTTGTCATATAATTTTAACTAACTTGTCCCATGGAATCAAATTATAACTGATTAATAAAGATCACTTTATGGTTGCCAATGCCACAGCCAGAAACGAATGAATGATGCTGCTCTATTCAATCTTTAAAAATCTTGAAATAAAAAGATTTGGGCCATTTTTTTTAAGTTGCTATAAATCACTTCAAAGTACAATATTAATCTTTATTTTATTAGTAAGGCATGGGCAGCAAAATTATTATGTCTAAAGGAATCATCACTTGTGCATCAGGGGAGTGAAGAATTATTTGCATTCTAATAAATGCTATGACCAATTACACACATGGTAAGACAAGATTTTTAATTATGGCCTATACAAATGATATTTTACATAGATCAACTCATCATTCAAATATTAGATGAACAGAATAGCAAAGCCATTCAGATTGTAGTTAAAGTAAGGTTGTACAGATTCCAGCCAGTCAACTCTGACAGACATATGGTAGCCAAAATATGGGAAAGGGTTTGGTTACTCCAGACTACAGACAAAATAGCTCCATATAAGCATGAACTTAGCATTAAAATGGAGTAGCAGTCTTACTCTCACTGGTAAGTATTTAAAAAAAAACATAATTGCAGCTAATACTTTTGGCAAGTGTGTCCACTGTAGGGCTGAGAAAAGCATGTAGCTATGTGTGTACAGCAAAACATGAGGTCACATTAACAATTATACCTGTTTCTGGTGTATCTAGTGTTGCACTTTGAGTTCCGGTTAATTCAGCCAGATTATTTCTAGCAAAAACATTAACAGAGTATTGAATACCAGCCTTCAAATCATCAACATCAGTAGAGTTGCTGGCAGTTGACTGTACAATGGAAGGAACTCCAACACACGTAGAGCTGGACAATGTAACTGTGTACATATCTATTGATAAACTATTGTTAGGTTGAGAGAAGAACAGAGTAGCTGATGTAGCAGTCACTGATGAGACAGAAAGAATTGGTGACAGGACATCTGTATTTGTACAAATAATATAACTATTCACACCGTATGTGTACATTGTGTATATGTTTTAAAATACCTCTTATTGGCAGAATTAATGTAGCTGGCACACTCAGGTAAGTACCAGTAGTTGCTCTGACATGAAACATAATAATGGAGCCAGAGCTAAGTGTTGAAGTTGTGTAATTAGTTCCATTCACCTCAATACCACCAGTATTGAAATCCATACTTAAATATACACGATATGTTGCCTGAGGAAAATCTGCTGGAGGAGTCCATGTTGACTGTAATCTCCTATTACTAATTTGAATCAATGTAATATCAGTGGGAGGACCTGGATCTATAATAAATATAAAAAATGTATGATAGTATTTAAATGTACTTGACCCTTCAGATTCAATTATATTGCCTGTGAATTAAACTAATAGATGGTAAATTTGTAGAAACAATTTAATTCAATGGATATAGAACAGGTAATCTATATAATAATACGCTTGTGTGTCAGTAACGACGATGATGACAGTGTGTGTATTCATGAATAATTCATGAGCTTTGTATGGTTCGGTAAAGTATCGTTCGTTTATGGTAGGTAAAGTATCGTTCGTTTATGGTAGGTAAAGTATCGCCACAATCAGTAGAACGTGCTGGTTACTTCTAAAAAACGGGTGCAATTGACGATGGAAGGCGGCGTAGGTTTCAAAAAGGAAGGCGAAAGTACGGAAGAGAAGGTATATAACTGAAAAGCGAATGGAATTGGCGAGGTAAGGGTTGTAGGTTTAAAATGGAAGGGAAAAGAAGGCAAAAAGGCGAGCGATCAATTATAACTAAAAAGCGGGTGGAATCGATGAGTAAAGGCGGGAGTTAGTTTTCAAAAGAAAGGCTAAAGTACGAAATAAAAGACAAAAGTTTCTCAGGACAGAAATTCAGAAGCAGGAGAGATAGACAAAGTAAAAGAGGGCTCCATGACTCAAGAAAAAGAGCTGAAGTTAAGAGAGGTGGGTAGAAGAATAGCTCAGATAGTTCAGAAAAAAGATGTTACTACAACTCAAGAAAATGAGGTAAGAAAGTAATTTTGTATTTGTTTGCTAAAATTAATTCTTTTGTTTTGTAGCTGAGAGCTTGTTGTCAAGAATTACTGGTAATTCAGACGGCCAAAATAGCTTAAATTTGTAACTACAGAAGTTGCCAATACTCAGGAAATTAAGGCAAGTAGTAATTCCATATTTGTTGACTAATATTACAAAAATAACACTGGCCTATTTATTTTGTAGCTTAGAGCTTGCTTGTTCAAGAATTACTGGCAATTGAGGTAGTCAGAATTGCACAAGTTTGATACTACAGATGTTACCATTACTCGGGTAAGAGTGTAGTTTATTATTTGTGTTTGCTAAAATTAATGGTCAACTGATATTATACTGTTTTGCATGAATTAAGCTAAAATATAAATTATGTAGTAACAATACTGTAGTTTAAATTAGGCAGGCTCGCTTGCCATTTGTGCTCAAGCACACCACTAGTTAATATTATATGTTTGGACGTACGTAAGGCATTTTTGTACTTTGACCCTCGCGTTTTGTGTTAGTTCGGTGGTCGACCCCGTCCCAAACTTCATAAAACAGAATCCTCTGTTTATCGATCAGTACCCGTATCACTCTAGAAATTGAATTGTTTCCGTTTTGAATTCTTTTGCGGGTGCAGTTAAAAACATGAAAACTTATGGGACTTCTATTCGAGTTAGTGACGGTGGTAAGTCAATGCGCTCTTTGTCATGGTTATAAGCCGTACACAACAGCATTTACTTGAAAATGCATTGTCCACTAGATTAACCGCGAAGGTAAGTCTTGTGTAGGTGTATGTCCAGTTGTGTTAAAGCATTGTGCTTTACAGCCACTACTTAGCTAAAGAATATCACAAAGAAAATATATAAATAACGTGTATTGTTTTGTTGTTGTTTTTTCCTTCGATTCAAACAGTTGCAGCAAGTTGTTACTATGGTACTGAAATCCCTTTACAGTGTATGCGTCATTTAAAGACTCGACCTTATTTTCAGTAGCTTCAGTGTCAAAATCATTCATATAAAAATAGTATAGTCTTTAGGCTCGCTCGCCATTTGTGCTCAAGTACATCACTAGTATATATGTTTGGACATATTATGTATGTCATTTTGTACTTTGACCCTCGTGTATTTTCGTGTTAGCTCAGTGTTTGACTCGGTCCCAAACTGTACTAAATAGAATCCTCTGGTTTATTGATCATTACCCGTACCATCCTAGAAATTGAATTGTTTACCGTCTTTAGTGGGTTCAGTTAAAGCTCAAAAAATTACAGGAGTTTCATTTCTATTCGAGTTAGTGGCAATGGTAAGTTAATACACTATTTGCCATAGTTATAAGCCCTATGCAACAGTATTTACTTGAAAATTCATTGTCCACTAGACTAACCATGAAGGTAAGTCTTGCGTAGGTATGTTCAGTTGTGTGAAAGTATTGTACGTTACAACTATTAGTAAGAATATCAAAGAAAAAAGTTTAAATAACGACACTTGTAATTTGTTGCTTAGTTGTTGTTTTTTCAATTCAAACAGTGTTTACTATTGCATTGAATGCCTTTACTGTACATGTATAATTAAAAAGCTCGACTTTTTTTTAGTAGCTTGAGTGTTAGAAGTTAATATAAACCTTTAACAACCGTGTAGTTTTAGGCTCGCTCGTCATTTGTGCACAAGCACACCACCAGTGTATATATATATATATATATATATGTGACTGTCTACAGGAAAACCGGGCACAACGCAGCATGCGTAAATATCGAGAAAAGATCGATCGATTTCTTAAAAATGTATTGTTTCAAGCCGACGGAAGGGAACGGTTAGGTCTATTATAGTGGGAACATTTAAGCTATGACGATAAAACTTGGAGAGCTCAATATCTGGACGCCGACAACTCTGTAAGTGCAAAAAAATTTTTTTGAAGGGTGCCGCGTTGTGCCCAGTTTTCCTGTAGACGGTCACATATATATATACCAGGGATGGGTTCAAGCACTTCATACAGTGCTTGAAGCTTAAGTACATGCTCTTTAAAATGCGCTTAAGCATTAAGCACTTTTTAAAGCATTTGGCTTAAAAAATGCTTTTTCACTGGTGAAACAACTACGTATGGTGACCAGAGTACAAGTGATCACAACATTATACATAACTTTAAGGTATTTAATTGATTCAAGCATCAATTTAATGTCAAGTATTGTCAAATATTTGGTATGCATTTGCTTTGATTATAGGTTCTAAATTCAAGTCGGATGTTGTATAGAATTTGTTCATCCGTAATTTTTAAAGCTAACTCAACAATGACAAAGATGAAAAGGTTGGCAGAAATGTCTATATGTGTTTACCGGAGCAAAAGGAATTGTTTCTGAACACGTAACAGCCCTTTAGATGCTGTACAAGCTCCAGAAAGCACTGTAATTGATGAGAGAGCTGAGATTCAAACTGTAAACCAGAACCTGAGTTTCCATTTAGGTACCAAATACTCCATAAAGCTCAGGAAACAGAAATATTGCAAGATAAAAATAAAAATAAAACTTTCATGAGACATAATTATTGGTGAGCAGGCGAAGCGAGCGAGACACTATCAGTGTGGTAACACAATCGAAAATTGGGGTTGTGTTTTAGCTGCCTTTACACAACTTTTTCAGCTACTAAGGCAATAAGCATGTCTTAATAGGTTCAAACCTGTGTGGTACCTCTTAAAAATGCCTGTTCTTGTTTTGTTATGTTTTTAAGTCAAACAGTTCCGGTGAGTGGTTACTATGGCATTGAAACCCTTTTACCATTTGTACATAATTTAAAAACTTGATCGATTTTTGTCACGGGAGTGTTAGAAGTTAAAAATAATCACAATACTGTAATCTTATGTAACCTAACTAGGGAGGCTTGCTCGCCATATGTGCTCAAGCATACCACTAGTTATGCTGTTACGAAGTTTCAGTAAACTTCAATTTAATTTCTGAAGTTTTTGGCAAGCGAGCAAGTCACTATACAGTGGTATCAAATTGAGAATCGAGGATATTGTTTATGCATATATATTATGTGGGGACATACATATGTCATTTGTACTTTGACTTTCGCATACTTTTGTGTCAGCTCGATGTTCAACCCCATCCCAAGTTTATCTAAATAGAATCCTCTGGTTGTCCATCATTACCCGTATCACCATTGGAATAAATTGTTTTCCGCCTTGAATTCTTTTGCGGTGCAGTTAAAAACTCAACAACTTGCCCAAGTTCCAATTCTATTCAAGTTAGTGGCGGCGGTAAGTTAACACGCTATGTGTTAAGCCCTACACATTAGTATTTACTTGAAAACTCATTGTCCACTAGACTAACTACGAAGATAAGTCTTGTGTAGGTATGTCCAGTTGTATGAAGGTATGTGTGTTACAGCTAATACTTAGCTAAAGTATATCACTAAGAAAACGTTTAAATAAAGTGACTTTTTTTGTTGCTTTTTTTTTTTTCCAATTCAAACAGTGGTGGTGAGTGGTTACTGTGGCAATTGAATCCTCTTTACTGTATTTGCATATTTAAAAAAAAAACTTGACTTTTGTTGTAGTAGCTTAAGTTTTAGAAGTTAATATCAATTTAACAATAGTGTAGTTTAGGCTAGCTCGACATTTATGCTGAAGCACATCACTAGTACATATATGTGTTTGGATGTGTGTATGTATACTGTAGTTTGATCCTGGCTTTTGTTTTTCTGATTGATCGGTGGTCAGCACTGTACAATACTCCGCTAAACATCAACCTTTGATTCATCATTCTTCAGGGAAAATTGTATTTTTTACTGCTTTGAATTCTTTTGCAGGCGCAGTTTAAACTTACGAACTTACAGGAGTCCATTTTATACTTGAATTAGTAAGTTATGCATAACAATATACTGCAGGCAGCAAGAAATTAATTGCTAACATGCTTATGACATAACGATAGGGGGCATTACCCACAGAGGCTAGTATCTGCATCGAGCTAATAGCTTCATGTTTTCTCAAAAACCAGCCCGAAATTAATTCAAAGTAGCACAATAAAAGGTCTTAAATCATTGTTCTATGTTAAGTTCATACCTAAATCAACAGTTAATTGTCAGTAATCTCCAAAATCACAGTGTGACAGACATATATACAGAGGGGACAACTCTAACCTTCTTGTGCATGCACACTAAAGGTTAATCAGGTAAAGCACTATTATTTCAAAGTGAAAATTATATTAACTTGTTAAAAAACAAAAATATGTTGGTATAATAAATAGACAGTTATGGTTACACTAGCAAGTACCCCGCCACATAGTGGTGCTTGACGTATTGCAAAGCAAGAATGCAGTAGCACAAGTTATCTTGCTCAGTTATCATTCTCTAGCATTGGCTAAGGTTACATAAGTTTCCCTCGCCTGCTCTCTTTTTTCTGAACTATCTGAGCTTTTCTTATACCCCACCTCTCCTATCTTCAGTTCTTCTTCTTGAGTCATGGAGTCCCCTTTTCCTATCTCTCCTACTTCTGATTTTTTTCTGTCCACTTTGAGAAACATTTGTCTTCTATTTCGTACTTTCGCCTTCCTTTTGGAAACTAACCCCTGCCTTTATTCTTCAATTCCACCCGCTATTTAGTTACAATTAATCGCTCGCCTTTTTGCCTTCTCCTCCCTTCCATTTTAAACCTATGCCGCCTTACCTCGCCGATTCCACATGCTCTTTAGTCACGATTAATCGCCTTTCACATTCTCTTTCGTACTTTCGCCTCCCTTTTTGAAACCCATGCCGCTTTCTGTCGTCAATTGCACCTGCGTTTTAGAATTAACCGCTTTCTACTGTTGTGACGACACTTTACCTACCATGAGATTATGCTTCTTTACCAAACCATAAGCTCATGAATTATTCTTGAATACACACACCGTCGGTCGTCAGTCGTCGTCGTTACTGACACACAAGCGTATTATTATATAGATATTTAAGAAGCTTTTTGAATGATTAATCTTACCTTGTACTTCAAATACCGGTGACATCACTGGAGCTACTGTATTATCATTACTAACAGTGTATGAATAAATTCCTGGTAGATACCCTACCATTTGTAAAGCAACTCTGTACATCCTACTTTCACATGGAGGAGATCCTTGATGACGAACTTCTCCTCCTCCATCAAAAAAGGATGAACCCTGAGGAAGTACGGTATTTCTGCTGACATTAGTGTCATTCCTCATCCATACAACAGATGTGGATTGAGCTCCAGTTGTTATTCCTTCTATAGTTAGTTCCAGTCTATTGCGATCTGCCAGCTCTAGGGCAACAGTTCTATCCAGCTCCAATGTGGCATTAGTTATGGCACCTATTAATTATACATAAAGACAACAGCAACAGCAAAATAAGCATATTGAATTGGCTATAATTGCCAACTGATAAATAAAAAAATAGCAAATGTTTTTCCTGAATTTGACATAGTACTCTATGTACCCACAAGAAGCCATGATAGTGCCTTATAATATCATTCATGCTTGTATAACTTCTCTCAATACCAAATGTCATATTATTATTGATGTACCTTACCTAGTTACAATCATGAAGAACTATTACCTTCAATTGCAGTGCAAACCTCAATTACATGTATTTATTCTCTAGGATTGTATTTTTTTTGGGTCAAAGTTCTAGTAGCCAGGGAATTTTGAGAAATAACAAATACAGTGAGTTTGTACATTAGCTATCCTTTTTCAGATGGTGCTGTAGTTTAAGTATGTCAACATCAATAGCTATCTTCTAAGCTTTTACATATTTTCTTTACTTTTTGATAGCAAAACATCTATAGTTAACTCAATTATAGTCTGATAACCTTGCCTAAAACTTAATCAATGATATTCACGACTAACTTCGTAATTCATGAGGGGGTGGGATTTCTTAGGTAGCTCAAAACAATAAAACTTTGGACTCAGTTTTACGAAAGCAAGGTACATACTTGTAGCAAGCCATGAAAAAAGGGTATTTGTACAAATCAGCCAACAAGATTCATGCACAGACTCCAGCAAAACAACACCACATAGAATTATATATAATTGTTAGTCCACATATCACGAAAAGTTTAAAACTATAATATAATGTTACTATATAAAAATGAATGCACATTCAGCCCCCCTTAGAGGTCATGTAGCGACCAACATAACATACACAAGATCTGGGTAAATACAGTAGCCTGGTAGATAACTCACACTGGCAATCTACAGTCGTAGCGAAGCGACCAAACAGCAAAGCTACCAGCAAGAATAACGCCTCCATCACAGAGGGACTAAACAACACAGGCTGACGCCGACGGGGATTGAAACGAGAAGGTCGGTCACGTATAAAAAGGCGTAGCCGAA
>WLWD01001652.1_pt1 | contig 25079 bp, 22 predicted proteins | sample 6712731 | NCBI WGS metagenome assembly WLWD01 (sample SAMN12718690, study PRJNA576275) | sponge metagenome | isolation source: marine sponge | host: Mycale hentscheli | place: New Zealand: South Island, Marlborough, Capsize Point | collected 2014-11-01 | reverse complement strand
CACTAATAAGCCAGGATGAGGTCTAGAATACACTAACTGTATCACTAATAAGCCAGGATGAGGTCTAGAATACACTAACTGTATCACTAATAAGCCAGGATGAGGTCTAGAATACACTAACTGTATCACTAATAAGCCAGGATGAGGTCTAGATTACACTAACTGTATCACTAATAAGCCAGGATGAGGTCTAGATTACACTAACTGTATCACTAATAAGCCAGGATGAGATCTAGAATACACTAACTGTATCACTAATAAGCCAGGATGAGGTCTAGATTACACTAACTATATCACTAATAAGCCAGGATGAGGTCTAGATTACACTAACTATATCACTAATAAGCCAGGATGAGGTCTAGAATACACTAACTGTATCACTAATAAGCCAGGATGAGGTCTAGAATACACTAACTGTATCACTAATAAGCCAGGATGAGGTCTAGAATACACTAACTTTATCACTAATAAGCCAGGATGAGGTCTAGATTACACTAACTGTATCACTAATGAGCCAGGATGAGGTCTAGAATACACTAACTGTATCACTAATAAGCCAGGATGAGGTCTAGATTACACTAACTATATCACTAATGAGCCAGGATGAGACACAGAACACAGTTTTAGTTCTTGAGCTGTTAGTTTAGTCACATGACTCTGTGTACGTGTGAGGCTTTAGTCACGTGACTTTGTGTACTTTTGTACAGGACCAATTGGCTTCCAGTAAACATAAGTGTCAAGGAAGGCATCCTGATCATCAAACAAAGTGCCCCACCCACTATGCCCATATCTAGTGACACCATAGTACGACCAGATGCCCCTCCCCTTCACGAGATACGTCTTTTCCACAACCACACCCTGACCCCACCTTCTACTAGAAAGTTCGATAAGAAGAGGAAGATACACCAGATCAAACTCCAGCACACCCAGGTGAGCAAAGACCTGGTAAAGTATTTTTTTTTTTTGTTTTTGTTTTTAACCTTTTGAGCTAATAAAACAACAACAACAATAACAACAACAACAAAAACAAAACAAAAATATTTATAGAATTTTGTTTTAATTTTGGAATGAAATTCAGTGACCAAATTACGATATTATGTACATATATACAGCCAGTGGAGGAGGGGGGGGGGGGCGGTGGCTAGGTACTGTGCTACACTGCTCTGCTGACCCCACCCTATTATACATGTAGCTGTACTTGATAGAAACCCACTGTCTACCCCCTAGCAATGTTGCACAGCTGGCCATCTAAAGCCATAACTATGGACATGTGATGTATTATTCTATTGTTTAAAAGGGTGTGGTCAGGGGGTGTGGTCAAAATGCTGCTCTACTTGCTTTTTCTGGGGGAAACTCTGTAGTCTTCCCTAACCATATCTTCACCTTTTACTCCTTTTTAAATGTTAATTCTGAAACATCTGTACAGTATACCTATTATTAATAGACTGATAGAGACTCGTGTATTATTTCTCATTCTCCCATTAGATCCATGAGCGACGCACGTTTCGCCGCTGGTTCTTGATGGAGCACGTCAGTAAACTCCGCACTGTCGTCAAACTGGGCTCTCCGGATGTGAGTATCATTCATAATTTGTCTGACACTATCCAGGAAGCCGTGCGCCAGCTTCCTGTCACGAGGGAGCAGGGCGTGGCCTACCGCGTCAACGAAGTGTTTGTGGACGTGAAGGATTACTCGGACATTCTGATGAACTGCGATGGAGCTGTGCTGGAGAGGAAGAGTTTGAACAGGATTTACGTGCAGGCGTTCCTCACAGGTAACTATCTCATCATGTGAGCAGTTGGTGAGGGAGGGCCACTGTAGTTGTGACAACCAGTAGCAGATCGTTTGCTAATAAATCTGTTTATCTTCCTCCCTCCCTAATGGACAATGAAAACAAATGTAATAATTATAATAATAGCAAATTTTCTCGTTCTAACCGCCAATATTATGTTAATTGGAATTGAAACTTAACCCAATAACATAACATAATATTGGCTGTTAGAACGAGAAACTTTGCTATTATTATAATTATGTCAGCCGAGAATGACTGAATCATTGTTGAAATAATGTCATTCGTGTCTTATGCTGTTACTCTGGTATTAAGTCAGTCATTCATGGCTCACTGACTGTAAGTGTATAGTCCAGAGTCCAGAGTATTACCAGTGTACTCATGTTCATAGATTCTCCCGAGTGCCGGCTAATCCTTAATGACATTGAAGCCATCTTGCTACAAGGTAAAGGGCAGATGACAAACAGCATGTCTCGGCAGGTCCGTCTGAATGATGTCGTCCTCCATCCGTGCGTTGACAAATCGTTGTACAAGAAGTCTCGTGAGATCAAATTTCGTCCGGTGGATGGATATCCATTTGAGCTGTTACGCTGCGCCATTGACCCGTACGTCAGTCCTCCGGTAAACGTCACAGCTCTGATGGAGTACAGCGAGCAGAGGAACACGGTGAAGATTACCTCTTCTTTTAGCGTCAGAAAGAAGCACAATTTCAAGCTCCGCCCCATCAAAGACTTGCTCATCAAATTCCCTATCCCTTCAAGCTGGAGTCCGTTGTTTCAAGCCGAAACTGTGTTCGGAGGAACCAAGTCTGTTCGTTCAACGTCTTCGCTGAGGGGAAGTTTCCGTAGGAAGATTAAGAGCAGTTCTTGCCAGATTGCCACTCAGCTGGGCTCGGCTAAGTATGAGCCAGAACATGGCAGCATTTTGTGGAGGATTGGTCAATACGTGGAGCAAGATGTGCCGCACACTCTGAGGGTGGACATACAACTCAAGGATGGTGAGTGAAACCCTGGCAATTCAAATTAACACTCTGTAGGCTACATGCATGCTTCTAATGAATGAGGTCTTCGTCAGGATACGTGGGATTAAATATGGCACAGGGTTTTTAATACCATCCACTCCCACAACTCATTGTGACTAATATCTTTTACTGCTACTTTTTGCTTTATTGCTTTATATCTATTTAAGTTGCTCCATTTAATTTTTTGAGATAGTCATTATATTTCAGTCTTATTGTCAAAATTAATCCTTAGTAGCTGAAAGCAAATATTTGTGACAGCATTGGGGGGGGGGGGGGGGGCGTGGTCCTTATTGGGCATAAACATTGTGAGGAAATGAAATTGTATTGTTTGATATTTTTATTTTATTTTGTTGGTAGGAATGCACAAGCCTGATGTGACTTCAGAGCACGCGCTAGTGACCTACACTCTCATGGGCAGCTCCACTGGGCTGCAGATCAGAGCCTTTAAAGTGGACAAAGTGGTGCCAGAACGCTGGGTGAAATACGAGATAGAGTATCGGTACAGAGTCCAAATGTTTCCTGATCTGTCCATTGATTAGGTTCCATTGTTAGCTTACTTCCAATTCCAGTCTGTGCGTCTCCTCCTGTCATTTGAACTAGTCTTCAAAGAACCTTTTATTACTGCTCCTTCTGCATGGAACTTACGCTGTACATGTTCACACGTGCACTTCCTACCAGCATCAGTAATTTGTGTTTACATAACTATTTTTTTAATAGTGATTTCAAGTTTATACATAATGTGATAGCTTTTTATACAATACTTGTGGTATGAGGAAGGTGGGTGGAGTTTGAGCTACACTAGATATGTGGGTCATTTCTACTGTACTAACGACTTTAATTTATTAAACTTTTTAATAAAAAAAAAGTTATTATAAATGGATCATGCATACGGAATTATATATTGTTGAGCTTTTGTGTGTAAACTGTATTTTCTTGCTTCTTATGGAAAGTGTGTGTCATTTCTTTCTTTCTAATACTATTAGTTTGGGGGGTGGGGCAGGACGAAGTGTACGATGGTATTGTGTTGACATCTAAATGCTATGGTAGCTGTAAGGGATTTTATCAAGCGATTCTTGAGACTGCCTTCCATTCAAAGGTCTCTGAAGAAGTCACTTTATATAGTTAGAAATTTTAACAGGGAGTGTGGAGCAGCCCCACCCCTCAACTAATGTTTCCTCAACTACAGCTCTGTGGACTAATTTAGCTGTAGGTGCTAATGGACCACCTACTCACTAATTAGCGTACCTTCACTGCATTCATACAAACAATTATTCTATTCTAGTTCTTGCTTGCTTTTATGTATCATTTATTATTTATTTTGTTTTGTTTTATGTTCTGTAATTGTACTTTGTTCTTTAGTTCTGTATCATTTTGGTTGAATTTGAGACTGAGTATACTGATAGGGATCTTGAGCATACTGGGAATAGTGGATAGACCTGAGTCAGTGTGTGCAAGTCTGGAGATGTTTTTGTCTTTTTCCCTTTGTTTTAGTTAGTAGTTTTTTTGTGTGATAGTTTGGCTAAGTTTTTATAGCTTTACTCAATTGTCGTGTGCTACTACAGAGTGCAGTGTGTGTGTGTGTGTGTGGTCATGTGATGTGAAGTTTCCCTCCTACAACAGCTATTGCAAGCAATGGGTGAGGTCTATAGACCAGGAATTATACAAGCTGGTCAGTCCACTTGCAACTTCTCGTGGCATTGCAGCTAGAGTCTGATGATTTGAACAAGGTATGTAATGATTCTGTTACTTAAACCAATTACTGCGTTGTCTGATAAAGACTTCACGAACACGGAATGCAAGTTGAACAGAAGATGGAACCTTGTACAGTCAATAGCCTAAGTAAAGGTGGATGTTTCCTGTATCTGATAATAGCAGAGATTCTTATGATGAATATCCTTGAAGTTCTTGCTCTCTCTGGTGAAGGAAGGGACAATGTTGTTGATTGGAGGGAGGATTAATGTTCAGAGTCTGTAGAGGTGGGCCAATGGCTGGTTGAGTTAATACATTATCTAATAAGAAGGGAATCCTCCATAGCCAGAGTCAGTGCACCATGTCATATCCAACACCTCGCAGGCCAGTTGAGAGTCACTTTATTTACTTATTTATTATTTATTCATTTAATTATTTATTTATTTACTTACTTACATATGTATTTACTTGTTTATTCATTTATTAATTAAATAATTTGTTATTTATTTATTATTTATTTATTTATATATATTCATTTATTATTATTTATTTATTTATATATTGCCAATTTGGTGTCTGCAATTCTTGGCCAACATTCTTCATCTCAACCACTTCCCCCTGCACCCTTTTCAGATTCTGCAGTAGAGAAATGGTCGCATGGTCTCGACATTGCTCCACCTGTGGACCATGGTGTGCTGAAGGAGAAGAACTGGGACACACTGCGAACTTCCAGTATGGCCGAGTTCTATTAGGTAGCTCTGTTGATGCAACTGAACGAGCTAGGCTCCTCGCTGCAATGGATAAGAACTCTGGGGCTTGGTTGCAGGCTCTCCCTATCTCCTCCATTGGCCTCCGTTTAGACTACCCCTCACTTCGGATAGCTGTCGGCCTGAGACTCGGTACTGCCATCTGTGCCCCCCATCATTGCCAGTTCTGCGGTGCTGAGGTCTCCTCACTCGGCCTTCATGGACTGTGTTGCCGGAAAAGCGAGGGAAGGCATTCTCGACATGCATCCCTTAATGATATATATCATAAAGCGTTCGCTTTCCACAGCTGGGATCCTTTCGAGGCTCGAATCCCCTGGCCTTTCATGCTCAGATGGCCAAAGACCAGATGGCATGACCCTAGTACCTTGGAGTTCAGGTCATCCTCTGGTCTGGGATGCAACATGTCCTGATACTTTTGCTTCCTCATATGAAAGTCGGGCCACCTTGGAGGCTGGAGGTGTTGATCCCTGGCCGAAGAAAGGAAGTCTGCCAAGTATGCACATCTGGCACCTCAGTTTATTATACAGCCAGTCGCCATAGAGACCTCAGGCGCCATAGGGCCCTCTACCCTATCTTTTCTAGAGAAGTTAGGCAGACGCATCCACCTGGCCACGGGAGACCCCCGCTCTACACAGTTCCTCTTTCAGCGGCTGTCAGTAGTGGTACAACGGGGAAATACGGCAGCAATTTTAGGCAGTACAGGCAACTAACTTATTCATCATATTTAATAAATAAATTTACCATTATCTATTTATTACGTCATTATTATTATTATTATTATTATTATCTATTTATTTAATTACTTATTTATTTATTTGTTTGTTTGTATGTATGTATGTGTGTATGTATGCATGTAAATAAAGAACTGCATTTAATATAGTTTAGAAAATATTTACATAATGGTCATGTAGCTGTATCTTTACTTAATAATAGCATGATTCAAGGTGTCTCGATGTCTTAACATCAAACATTTGAACGAATACATATCAATAATTATTGTTGAACTTTACAGTCTTATTGAAATAGTTGTCAGTAGCTTATAAATATAAAGTTAGTGTTCTTTGTATTAGACTATATTGACCTACTGATTGTGGTCACTCATTTTTGTATCTCATGTATTTAGTTATTACTTTGTTCAAGTATGAGAGTAAACAAAACTTTGAAGATTTAAATTTCAGGAGTTGACAGAAAAATAGTTGATTAAGTTAAAGTGATCTCTCTTGAAATGAAGGCATTATGCATGCTCCATTGCTTACTCCTTTCTAATCATGCATGTTAAATTGTGTAATAACTATTAATATACTTGAGACTGCGTGTGAGGATACGTAGGGGATTATTTATGTGTATGTATGTGTATGTATGTGTGTGTGTATGTATATGTGTGGCTGTGTGATGCAGTAGTTGTGTCCTTGGCTCTAGGCCTGGAGTCCTCGAGTTCAAGCCCAACTGGGAAACTTTCCATCTGATTTTCCATCCGCCTCCTACCAGCCCCATCAGCACCAAGCTGTGATTGGTTCCTGTCATTTGCTGGGGTGCAAATTTAAAGCCTTTTCTCATGCCACAGTAATGGTCCAGGTGGGACTTCGGGTGCCCACACCACTTGCTGTGAGGAAAGGCCTGTTTTCATGTGAGTTCCTTGCCTAGTTCAAGGAACTTTGCTTGCATGGCTCACTGTGCCTGCTTAGTGCACAGGCTTCCTGGCTCTGCCATGTGTGCATAACCGCTAGCAGTTTCAAGAAAATTTGCATTTGCATGTATGTATGTATGTATGTATGTATGTGTGTATGTATGTATGTATATAAGTGTGTATGTATGTATGTATGCATGCGTAATAATGTATTATATTAATACTTATTAGTTGAGTCAAGTTGCACTTGATGTAATCACTATCTTTCTCTAGTAAGCTACCGAACTCTGTTCACAGTGGCTAAAGTTTCAGCTGAGGGTGTGGGGAAGACCTTTTGAAGTAACACTCAGAATGTTATTACTAACTTGCTATCCAGACTGTCACTTACAGAGTAGACAAGTTATAATTGAGGCAATTTTGAGGCAATTTTAAGATTGATCTTATTACAAAACATATGCGATGCTACTAGAATGTTATTGGCTCTTCAAAAACTCTACATTTTTTGAAGAATTAAAACATATTAAGAATGAATGCTTAAAGATTACAAGCTTAATAATTCAGTCATTCCAATTGATAAATATATAATTACAGAAGTATTTTTCATGTATAAAGTTGTCAGTTTTATATTACACCATGGTGGGTTACCGCCATACCACCGGCCATCCTGTTTATCTTACTCTGGCCTACGCAAACATCTTAGGCTCCAACTGTCCTGGAATGTCCAGGACAGTCCTGGATTGGTTGACATTGTCCTGTGTCCTGGATTCACCTGCCATTTGTCCTGGATGCAGGAGTTGAGTAGTAGAGTTTTATGTGCTATTATGCTGGGTAGCTATGAAAACCTACTAGATCTGTACTGTAGACTTGTTGACATTGCAGTAGATACAGTACATGCATGCACAGTCAGCATCCTTGTAAAAATACATTATCAATAATCAGCAGTAAATAAAGCAGCTGGTAGCTACTGCAAGTTCTGAGTCAGAGTAGTGTTTGCTTGATCAGGTGCCTTCTTATTGTTTGAGTAAATGGCCACTCGGTCAGGGTCACCATCCAACTCTGAAGAATCGAGTCATCATCCACCAGCCCCTAAAAAAACCCAGAAGAAAGTGTCACTTTGACACAAAATGGACTAAATAATTTAGAGGAATAGGGAGAAGCTCCAAAGGTATTAGCTAAAAGTATACATTGTAAGCTTTTAAAAAGATTTTTCTAACATGCACAAGTGATGCTTATGCTAGATGCATTATTTGCTCGTCTGATTTTGGGATTGCTTATGGTGGGAGAAGTGATGTGACCACACATGTTAAGGGCAAACACCACATTGAAATGGCCGCAGCTTCATCTTCCTCAATGTCAATGGCACCATTTTGTAGGCCACAGACCTCCTTGAAATTTATTGAGGCAGAGACACTATGGTCAAAGTTTATTGCAATGCACAATATTCCCTTTCAGGCAAGTGACCATGCAACCAAACTATTCCATCGCATGTTCCCAGATTCGGAGGTGGCCCAAAAGTTTTCCTGTGGTCACGCAAAGACTGCAGCCATTGACACTAGGCGCACATTACCTAGAAAAAGCACTTACAGATATGTCGAAATTATTTTCGGTCTTGATGGATGAGAGTCAGGACAAGACTGATAAATCTTGTATTATTCTTGTCCGCCTTCTTGATACTGACATGCCTATTGTCAACATTGGCACAGCTCAGAATCTTTTCAAAGCTCTCAAAGAATCACTTAGTTCTAAAGGGCTAGATTTTCGTAAATGCATAGCTTTCATGTCTGATACCACAAACGTGATGAAGGGTGTAAGGTCAGGTGTGCAAAAACTGATCAAAAATGAGTGCCCCAACCTCTTGGATGTGGGCTGTATATGCCACCGGCTGACCTAACAATCAAGGAGGCCATGAAGACACTACCTGTTGACATCGACCAGTTATTTATAGATGTCTTTTATTACTTTTTTCATAGCAGTAAAAGGAAACAGGAGTTTTTTGATTTGTGGAGGTCTCTTTTTACTTCTGAGCCTACCACTATATTGAAACACTGTACAACACGGTGGCTTAGCCTCCTGAGGTGTGTTAACAGATACCTTGCACAGTTAGATGGGTTAGAATTGTACTTTCTTTCTTGTGATGATGCTGAGACTAATAAAGTACAATGTATACTAGACAAGCTTCAACACCCACTCACTAAGCCGATTCTTTGCTTTTTAGCCTTTATTCTACCTTCTATGAATAGGTTTAACATTTTGTTTCAGAAATCAAGTGAAAATACTACATGTCTACTTTTTATTCTGAAATGACCAGGCTTGTTCGTCTCTATGCAAGTAATCTCTTAAAGACAAAAACCATTACTGCTGCTGAAGATGATCTTACTTCACTTAATTTCACTAGAGACAAACAGTTAGATGACGAGGATGTAGGAATAGGAAATGATACTTGGGCATGTATTTCTGCATTAGAAGAAGAGATGGACATCAAACCCTTTTTCAGAGCTGTTCGAGATTTTTATATTGCTACTATTAAGAAAATGTTAAAGAAGTTTCCATTCAGTGACTCAATACTGAAAGATTTGGGGATAATAAATCCTGAACAGGTCTGCTCGTACAGTTTCAGCACTGTGGAAAAACTTGCTAAATGATTTCCTCAATTAGACTTGCATGAATCTGGTTCACTTGATCAGCTGAGAGAGGAATTCATGGACTTGAAACTTTCATCAAGTGATCGTCCTTCCCTAGAGAAGCCAACATATAAATCTGCAGTTGGTTGGAAGCCAAGAGCTGGTGCTTTTTGGTTCGAAGTGGGGAAAATGAAAACTCTTGATGGACAGTTGAGGTTTCCTTCTCTCTACAAGCTGATGACAGGCTTGCTTTCAATACCTTCATCCAATGCAGACTCGGAGAGGGGCTTCTCCATCTTGAGAAGAATTCACACTGATCAACGTCCAACGTTGAAACAGTCCACTATCATCTCTCTTATGACTCTCAAGTTCAACAGTGGTGTGGAATGCTGCCATGATTCTTCTTTCAGCGAAGAACTTCTTAAGAATTGCAAGAAAGCTACCATAATATCACTCAACAAAGAGTAACTACTAATTTTAATTGTTATGCTTTTACATTAATTTGATGGGTGTGGTTTTGATGGGTGTGATTTGGGTGTGGTTAGCTATGATTTGGGCGTGGACAGGGGGTGTGACAAGTGTCCTGGAACTGGTTTTCAAAAAATTGGAGCCTATGCAAACTAGTCAAGTCATACTGTTTGATCATTACAAAATATGCTATGCTATGAGAGGAAATAAAGCATCAAATTGGCTTTAAAAATTATATTTCGAAGAAATTACACATCAAGGATAGAATATACAAAAATTACAAGATTTATTGTTTAGTCCTTCTTCCTGGTATCGCAGGGCCAGAAGCTGTAGTTTCCCATATAATAATAACTACTGAAGTATACTCCCTTTATACAGCCAACAAAACTATTATAAACCTAATGATCATGGATTACCAACTGTCTCTCACAAACAAGACTAAATAAGCATTTAGCCCACCCCTTACCACTCTAAATTGTATTTGCTTTCAAAGCTTAATACATTCTACTTCATACTTAGACAAGAAATAAATTAATATGGTTTAATTATTTTTTTTTAACAGAAAATACTTCTGAAATTTTTGTTTCAGCCAAGAATTACTGAGTTATTCCTTACTGTTGTAACTGAGATAATTGTTTCTAATGCATTAATAGTTCCAAAATTGATGATCTAATTACAGCATTTTACTCTCAGATTGGCATCAAACTAGAGATGCAGCTAGCTCAATTGCTAAAGGTGCAGTCAATTCAAGCTTTATTGTCCAGTTATTCATCAAAAACTAGCAGTATGCCAGTGAACTTTCACAGTATTATTAGTCAGATGAACCGCTCTTAGCCAGTGTTGTTTTGGTTTAGCAATTCCAGACTTTCTTAGTTTTAGTTATTCATACTAAAAAATATCTTGAATGCTTAGTTTTAGTTTTTTCCCCAAATTCTCCCTGAAGATTTAGTTAGTTTTTAGTTTATCTTCAATACCATGTAGAAGATTTAGTTAGTTATACTATCAATTGTCTTAGTTTTAGTTAATTTATGTTGCCTCTCAAATTCTGCAATAATGAGACTCCTTAAAGAAAGTTGTTCATGTAGTTTTCCCAAAGAACTTCAAAAATGGCATATTTCTGTGAAAACTTGGGTATTATTAATAAAGTATGGTATTCGTTATGTAGTTTAGAGAATAATTACTTGATGGGAATTTATATTTTCATTTAATAATGACATAATTCAAGGTGAATTGTTTACAATAAAATTGCTTAGTTTTAGTTTTTGTCATCCACTCTACTGGTAGTTTTAGTTATTATTGAATTTACTGTCTTCTAAAATAATTAGTTTTAGTTTTTTCATGTTCTCTACAGCTTAGTTTTAGTTATTCTTACCAAAAGTAAAATACCCCAAAACTAAGGGGTTTTGGTTTTAGTTTTAGTTAACTAAAACAACATTGCTCTTAGCTATATCAGTCCAGGCACAGTCAACCTTTCTGTGGACAATGCTCTCTGTGCATTCTATCATCTACCTAGCTTGGATAATGTGAAGACATTAGATTGTGAACAAAAACGAAAGTTTTAGAAGCATTAATCCTAAGAATAGAAAAACTACCGTGCCACAAGTAGGGGGATTGCAAATGCTTTTGCTGAGGTGGGAAAGCATTACAAAACAAACCAGAATTGAGATTACTTTTAGGAATTGGCCAACCATTTGAATTCACTGAGAGACCAGATAGATTCTTGATGATACTGAGAGGCAATTTGAAAAAATAGCCAAGAAGATTACGATTGAAATAGACAGCATGGAACAATTATTGCCATTACACTGCCACTAGAATTGGTTTGTTGGGTAATCATGGCACTCTTCCATCAGCAACCCATGACTTAGCTCCAAAATGATTCAAGTAAGTTATATTGAAATTAGTTAGATATTTAGCAAACGGGTATGGAGTGATATACTGAGACATATTAAAGTGGGTAAGGTATGACTACACAGATATTATAGTCATCCGCCCACACCTTGCCTCATTAATTATCTTAATAATCTTTACCCATTTTAGCTATGTATTCTACAGCTAGAAGGGTAACACTGTGCTGAGAAGATATCAAAGTGACTACAACCCAGAACTCTATGCTCTAGAATCTTAGTCCACATTTAATTTTTGCAAAAGGAATGAAATCAAAAATTCACATTTTCACTGTGTTCCTCACTGCTGAGGAATGGCAAGCACATGATTTCTGAATTTAATCACACAATACCAATTGCTATTATTAGCTACTATGAACCTGGCTTTTACTCTGCTTCTATATGAAATGGGAATAAATTGCAAATAGTTTGAATCACCCCTCTGCCAGCAGAAAGCAAGTGAATGGTTTTGAGAAGCTGACAATATAAAGAAATTTTTCGGTCACAAATTGAGAATATTTACTCTGATGTGAACCTCGACCAAAAACACTCATTCTGCTGGACTACAATCCAAACTTTTTTTTTACAAATACCAAATGGCAGAACTAAATGTTGTGAAGAATTCATTCCATGAATTCAAATAATGCTATTGAGTAAAATAAATGTTAGTTCTGTGAAGCCCTTAATAGTTGAGTCTTTTGATAGAGAAGAATGAGAATGGCAGAAACAGCAGGATAGTGAAAGCAATCCAGGATCAGCTAGTCAACAACATTCTCTCTCCAGAGGAGCTCCAGCATAGCAGGACAGCTATGAAGCATAACTTAATTGTCATGCAATTACAAAGATATAAAAAGGCTTCCATATTCTCAACTAGCAGTTATCAGGTAGGAATATTAGAATTTTACTTTGGTAGTATCTTATTGTTAAAATGAACCACTTTTACAGTGCAATTGCTGTTTGTACAATTCTGTCCATTGTTTCTAGTGTAGCAGGACAAGTGTCTCTGCTTATTAAATTACCTCCTCTGAAGAGCAGCCTGTGCCCTGCAGTGATTCTTGCCAACTTCACTGATACAGAAAGTATTGCAGCTGTTAATCGGCTCCTAACTGAAAAATATGAATTTTGTGGCTGTGGTGGCATATAAAGTTAGTGTTCTTTGTATTAGACTATATTGACCTACTGATTGTGGTCACTCATTTTTGTAACTCATGTATTTAGTTATTACTTTGTTCAAGTATGAGAGTAAACAAAACTTTGAAGATTTAAATTTCAGGAGTTGACAGAAAAAAGTTGATTAAGTTAAAGTGATCTCCCTTGAAATGAAGACATTATGCATGCTCTTCATTGCTTACTCCTTTCTAATCATGCATGTTAAATTGTGTAATAACTATTAATATACTTGAGACTGCGTGTAAGGAAACGTAGGGGATTATTAATGTGTATGTATGTGTATGTATGTATATATGTGTGGCTGTGTGGTGTAATAGTTGTGTCCTTGGCTCTAGGCCTGAGGTCCTCGAGTTCAAGCCCAACTGGGAAACTAGGAGCAGACAATATATAGAAATGCTACAGAGTTAGACTAGCCAGCCCAGCCCACCCATGACCTTTGCAACCGAAATCTGACAATTTGGACCAAGATGTTTATGAAAAGTTACAAAGCCCACACAATCTGCCAGTTGGCTCCACCTCTTCCTCTGTAACTATTTACATTTAGAAATAGTAGCTAAAGGTTGTCATACAAATGGACCATCGAGATATTAGTACTTGAAAGAGTGCTAACAAAGTAGAGTTGGGTAGGGAATCAGCAATATTACTATTGTAAATAGTGGACGGTGATAGTAAGCACAGCTAGTCAAATTGGTAAAGATTGAAATACGAAGTTAAGTAGTTTTGTTTTGTAGCTGAAAGAGTGTTCAAGAGTTACTGGTAATTGAGGTAGTCAGAATGGTTTAATTTGATACTTTAGAAGCTACAATCCAACAGAAGAGATATGCATGAAACAGCCTGAGGGCTACATTGAGTCAGGCAATGAGCATATAATATATGGTCTCAAACAGGCACCAAGATGCTGGAATCATGCTCTTGAGAACAGCTTGAAAAAAAATAATTTGAAGGAAACACTGAGTGATCCTTGTGTCTGTTTCTGAATGATCCTTGTGTCTGTTTCTTCTGGCTTATAGTTTCGGTAGCCGTTTATGTTATGATGATAATATTCTTGGAGGAAATACTGACTCCAGAATAAAGCCAGTAGAGAAAAGAATTGAGCAGGAAATTTGATGAAGGATCTGGGTGAGCTACATTGTTCTCTTGGGGTTCCTCTTAACCTGGACCAGAATGCTCAGGAAGTATGTGGATTGGTCTAGCCTCCTATACAAGATAGCGACATCAGATATTTTAAAAGACTCTGACCATAAACCAATCAAATCTCCAGCTAATCCTGATGTCAAACTCACGTTGAGTGGAGTTGATGATCATGTTTGTGATCAAAACATTTACTGAGTATTTATTGGAAGTCTGCTGTTTTAGTCTACCAGAGCCTGCCCTGATATTGCACATGCTGTAGGATGTTGATGTGTGCTGCTCACTTTTGCAGCAATCCAACCAGAGACCATTGGACAGCTGCTAAGAGAATTCTGAGGTATTTGAAGAAGGGAGGTCTACTGCATACTCCCACTGAATCTGTAGGATACTGTGATGCTGACTACGCAGGAGATGTGGAGGATCAGAAATCAATGGCTGTTTATTTGTTAATGCAAGGAGGGGCCATTATAACATGGTGAAGTTGCAAGCAATGTTGATATATCTCTGTCCACTGCAGAAGAAGTATGTATGAGCAGCAGGGGTGATGGAAGTGGGGGGCTGGGCGGGGGAGACTCAGGGGGCACACGTGATGCAGATATATAACATGAATAAATCACCATTAAGCATTAAATGTCATAATATTGATTGACTCATGAATTTAATTTAATTTGTGAAATAAGAAAAAAAACCAGCTGCTTATCACAAATACTGGTATTCACAGCTGTCATTATGGAAATCAGTGGTCTTTGGCTTCTTGGGGTAAGAAGAGAAGAATTGGTAGTTCTGAAATTAATGCATATTCACAAAGACAAAACATGTAAAAAATGGGGTGTTCCACTACACCTTTAATGGGGCGGGGCATAGTGTAACACTTCTGTATTGTGAAGTGTTGTGCTTAAGTGTTTGGTAACACTGTGGAGTGTAGCATGACACCCCTATAAGCTATAGTGACGTTACTACACTTCTGTGGGGTGTATCAGTACTCCCATGCAGACTTGTTACTTTAAGAGGTGTTCAAAAACCAACACAGTTGGTAACAATTAGCTAGTTTGCTGACTACAACTTTGGCCAGTGTGTTGATGAAAATAATTATTGAATGTTTACAATTATGTGCATATAATTTTGACACATTATGCTGGTCTTATGTGGTTCACAATTTAGTGGGCAAGATTCTATAAAGCACACTTTATGTGTCATTGTGCAAACTATATTCATAGTGGCTAGCTTTACTAAATTTTAATGTTTTTATTCACAGCACTAACAACAAGGAAGCTGAAGAGCTTAAATTTCTAATGAAGAATTTCAAGGCATGCTTGGTAGCTAAGTTTGAGAACAAGACAGCTAAGTATGTATATGTGGTTATTTCTAATAATTATTAAAATTATAATATTATGATGACATTAACCTTTAAGTGAGTTTCATTGGTTTCATCTGCCAGGGATAGTCAAATATACATTAGTGATCATTGGTTGGAAAGCTGTGCATCATGTGGTACAAAAAATTGAAAGCTCATTTAGTATCAGATTTATAACATGTCTATTGACAAGACACCCTATACCAATATATTGAAATGTCACCTCTTTTAGGATTGGTGACCTTTACCAAATACCATTATGACAAGACTCCTTGTGTTATATGTGGGATTAGCCTAGTAACTACGATACACCTTTAATAGTGCCTATCACAGGACTGTCAACTCTCTCACTCCAACAATAACTTTATACTTTATGCTTGTCAGATACCTAACGTGTGATTGTTGACTAAATGTGTCCTGGTGAATAGGCCTGTTATTGGAATTAGGAACCCTTTACCAAGTTCTAGACTGGGTTATCGTATTTGACATACTTTACGGTTGACCAATGCTTGTGACACAACCTCAATCTTTTCCAAGGTTCTATTTAGATTAGGAATTCTTTACCAAGTATTAAATTTACAATGTGGTACCCTTTACCATGAAATTGGTTGATGTAGGATTGGGAACCCTTTACCAAGTACTTGTGTTATCTTATTGTGACAACATACCCATTACCATCTATTTGGTTGACCAGGTTCAACTACCTGTTTAAATGAGGAACCCTTTACAATATATCTTATTTACGTTGTTGTGACAAGACACTCTTTACCGAGCAGATGTGTTCTAGAATTCATAGGCAGAGGCGGATCTATTGGGGAGCTCTTTTCAAAAAGTGGTGACAAGCGAGAGCTACTGATAGAAAATGTTATATATTGTTTCCTACAAGAATATGTAATATTCATTCACACAATAACTAGCATTATGATCTAACTGTCTAGAACTGACATAATGAACAGCTAAAATCAGGAAGGATAAAAATTAAAACTAAGAAAAAATCAAGTTTACAAAGATATTTTTGTAAAAATGAGTGTATAGGTAAGTTAATCATGAAAAAAAAATGAAAACTGATTTCATGAGAAAAACTGTTAACTACAAAGACATTGTAGCTAGCTAATATTAAAAGTAGTTGCATCTATAATTCAATCATGAAGAATAAATTGAATAACCACTAATATTCTGTCAGGAATTAATGTTATACTTGCTCAGCTTTGGCATACTAAGAGCTTTGTCTGCTATAATATAAACGGACGACGAATAGCAAAAATCGTGACACAGCATACCCATAAGTAGGGGTGCACTCATTGCACGATTGCGATGATTGGAGGTGGAATAACAACTAGGGACAAGAAGTTACCAGTATTATAATTTTACCAGTAAGAAATAGACTAACTTAAACATGAGGGCTCTTTCTGAAATAAGGGGGGCTCGAACGACACCAGTCGAGCCCTCCCTAAATCCGCCCCTGATAGGGAGTGCTTTCTTATTTTCCTAAACATTCCTTTTTTTTTTTAAATGCCATATTATTAATAAATTTTATTCTCTGTATTAAATTAGAATGATGTGGGGTGGGGGAGTTCGATACCGGCCGCGGGAATGAAGATCACATGGCAAGGTAAATCCCTGTTTGGTACACTGCCACCAGACTCCACTCGTCTCCGGAGGTCAACTTTAGCAAGCCAGGGCTAACTACTGGAGCTAATCCCGTACTCTCCCGGTTGGCTCAGAGAGATTATAATAATTAGTTATTATGCTAACGACTATCGAGTAAAAGAGTAACACGAAATACACGCACACACAGTATATATGCAAGTCCGATACGCATGCGCGGACTTGCTTCCTGTCTATAATGATTACAAAAATAACCACAATAATGACGTAAAACAAGTTCAGAAAATCTAACTATATGACATACAAACAATACACTATAATAATAATAAACACTGATGATATTCACACACTTCATCTCTTTCTTTCTTCTTCTCTAGCCAGTCTCTATCTTTGAATCTTCCTCTTCTTTCTTCTCCACTCCAGCGGAGGGCGGCACCACAGGCCTCCGGCTAAGACCTTGCCTCTCTGGCAAGTCTGAGAAACACAAGAGACGCACTCCGCTCCATCGTCGTCCCAATCCTGGCGACTCAACCCATCTGCGTTAGCATTGTCACGGCCAGGGCGGTACTGAATGTCGACATCACGATCCACAATTTTCAAGGCAAGCCTCATCAATTGCCTGTTCAGGTGGGTACTGGACAGAAGAGAGGTACACGCTCTGTGATCAGTGTAAATGACCACAGGAGCACCATACAAATAAAATTCAAAATGCAAAATTGCTGCCACTATGGCAATGGACTCCAGTTCGGTGACTGTATAGGTAGCCTCGGCACCACGCAGTTGTCGGCTATAGAAAGCCACTGGCAGCTCCACATTATCACGTAACACGTGAAGACATGCACCAATGCCCCCACCAGAAGCGTCCGTGTACAAAACAAAAGAATCAGAACACACAGGCACATGTAAGACAACACGTGAACATAAACTTACTCTTAATTTCCTGAAGGCCTCGTCCATCCCCTGGGTCCAGTGGATCCTGTGTGGTGACGCGAGGGATGTGGCCGGAGTCAGAACTGAAGAAAGCTTAGAGAAGCCATCAACAAATGACCTATAATACCCAACCGACCCTAGGAAAGACCTCAGCTGATTCTTGGTTACAGGACGACCATACTCTGCCATTGCCTTCACCCTAGCCTCTGGCACTGCAACCTTCCCACACCCAACCTGATGTCCAAGATATGACATAAACTTACGCCCAAACTCACACTTCTTCCGCTTCACCACCAATCCAGCCTTTCCCAAACACTCAATCACCCTCATCAAATCCTTCAGATGCTCTTCCCAGCTCCTACTAAACACTATGACATCATCGATGTAATTGGAACATACATACGAAACAGGACGCAGCACATTCTCCAGAATAGACTGGAAAATGGCTGGCGCATTTTTCGCCCGAAGGGCATACGCACAAACATGTATCTCCCTGCAGGGCAACAGAAAGAGGTCAACTCTTGGCTCCCTTCATCCATACGGATCTGGTGAAAGCCAGAAGTCAAATCTAGCTTAGACAAAACCGCACTGACCCCAACCCTGTCTAAAATTTCCTGAAGAGATGGCAACCAAAACCGTCTCAGTGGAGTAATTCGGTTTAACTCCCGGTAATCAACACAAAGACGTATACTATCATCTTTCTTTCTAACAGGCACCACAGGACTAGACCACTCCTAATTGCTTTCTACAATAATACCAGACCTCAGCAAATTATTAATTACTTCCTCAACAGCCTTTCTAATATACAGTGGAATTTGCCTAGGAGGTAAGTTCACAACATCACTACCCCGCTGACTTCAATCGTACACTTTCCCACAGAACACAGGCCTGGACAGTCAGAGAAGAACCCATTCAAGCCCCCTAGCACTCTTTGCAGCTCCCCTTCCGAGTATCTTTCACACAGCTCATCACTGAGCACACTCTTTCCTTCCCACATTGCAGTCATTTCACTGTTCTCTTCTGCTATCACACACACAGCATTCACATTGACAGGTCTGCTAACATACTTCTTAGTATTATTGATGTGCACTATCTTCTCAGCTTGTCCATCACTCCTTTTGACTTTGTAATTTACTCTGGACATCTTTTCAGACACGACATAAGGCCCTTCCCATGAGGCCTCTAGTGCACCATGCAAACCCGGAACTCTCAATAGGACTTTACTACCCACGTTCAACTCTCTTTGTGACTTATGTTTATTGAAACAATCTGCTCTGTTCTTACTAGCAATGCTCCCATTAGCAACCGACACGTCGCACAACAGCTTTAACCTCTCCTGCAATTTGTCGACCCAAGAACTGACATCCCACTCTTTATACACATCCTCAACCCAACCGGCATACAATATGTCCAGAGGACCCCGCATCTTCTTCCCAAACACTAGTTCATGTGGCAAGAACCCAGTATCACGATTTGCCACCTGCCGGATGGCAAACAAAGCCATCGGCAGGAAAGTCGCCCAATCGACTCCATTATCTACAGCCTTTGCAACCATGGGCTTCAACGTCCCATGTAGTCTTTCTACTATCCCATTGCTCTGCGGCCTATAAGGGGATGTGTGGATAGAATCCACTCCCAAGATCTCATAGAGTCGTTTAGTGACCTTACCCAAAACCACACTACCATGATCAGACAGTATCTTAAGTGGGAAACCAGTACGGTGAAAATAGAGATCAGCCCATCAGCCACTTCAGAAGACTACCCCGATTTCATTGGGACTGCCTCGGGCTACCTGGTAGCCAGACAAATGAAAGTAAGGATAAACTTAACACCACCTTTACCCTTGGGCAGTGGACCAACAATGTCCACCGCCACGGACTCAAAAGGTTCCGTTACTATGGGTCGTTCTACCATGTGTACTTGCCTGTTGCCGGTTTTATTCAAACGCAGGCAAGCATCACAAGACTGCACAAATTCTAATACATCCTTTCCCATCCCAGGCCAAGTAAACCTGGAGTTCAGAAGTTGTTTAGTTCTACGAACTCCAACATGACCAGTGAAGTCATGAGCTAAAGATACTACTCTTTTCCGCCTACCAACTGGCAGAACCAACCTACTCAGCAAATTCCCTGTATCATCTTCCATCTCTTGAAATAGCAGCTCATTCTTCCAAATATACCCATTCTTCTTCAAACTACCCAACTCTCTACAATGTTTCAACGTGTCATCTTCTTTAACTTCCTCTCTCAACTTACTAACATCAGCCACATCCGCCAAGCTTGGACATCCTAAGATCACATTCTCGCAAGCCTCTGCACTGTCTACCTGCACACTCCCATCATTCACAGCTACTTCTTCATTTATGTCAGCCAAATCACCTGCAGAACCTGCATCACATACTGAAGCAACAGCTTCAGATTCAACAGCAACCTCAGAGTCAACCACTAAAGGTTCTAACAAAGGTACAGGAGACACTGTATCTTGCTCCTTCACTCTCTCTACCTCAGCTGGTAAAGACTCCTGCCACCCCCCAGCTCTGGTCACTACATTCAACTCTGCTGGTGTTTGGTCCTCTGGAACATCCTCAGACCCAACGACCTTGGCCTCCATATCATCAGAAGCCCTAACTGCATCCACCAATAGTTTCCGAGCCATAGAACCATCCATGGGCACGGAGAACAGAACTTTATCACACAACATGCCCCCATGGGCAACAGCAACCTTCCTCGCAAAAGATTCACCCTCAATTTCAAACTCTACTTCAGCCATACAGAGATGAACTGGGACACCAGTAGCACCTCTGACTTCTACTGTTCCTAGGAGCAACTGGCTTTCGTATACCAAATTGCCAGGAACCACTGTAATCTCTGCCCCTGTGTCTGGAGCTATCATACACTTGAGACCATTAACTTTCCCTTCGACCAGGGGAAAATCAGTACCAACCGCCAGCCAATTATTATGTTTGGGTTTAGAACCGGACCTGATTCCTAGGTTCTTCTGGGTACTGTCGCTGCTCTTGCTATTAGAGTTCTGGGTGTTCTTATCTACTTTGGTAGGGCACTCTGGGGACTTGTGTCCTGACTGATTACATGTAAAACAAACTACACGAGAGGATCTGTCATCCATTCTGACCCTACACTCATAAAATTTGTGGCCATAACCGTGACACCGGAAACACTTAGGAGCATTACCACTCTCTCTTTTCACTGCCCTTAGTTGGTCTTTTGTACGGGCATTAGTAGACTTCAATGTCGTAGCCACCTCACTCAGGTCATTAAAACAAGTTATCTTGCGTCCATCAATCAGTCCCTGCTCTGTTAGGGGAAGACCGACCCTGAATAGCCCTTTAGCCATGAAGAGAGCTAACTCCTCTTTGTCTTTCACCATCATGCACACCCTATGAACCAGTGCCTTCACATGCTTATACCTAGCCACCCTATCCATGCTCTTCGTGTCTTCCTCAAGATCATTAAACAGTTTGATCTCAAGATCCCTTCTGCTTAGCCCCACCTTCTCCAACAGCTTCCTCTTCAAACTGTCATATGTGCATCCTTCCTCGTCAACCAAATCTACAACGCGTTCCCTCACTTTAGGGGTGAGTTTAGACAGCAAGATTCTCTTGTATTGGGCACGGCTCACACCTATGTCCCTCAGGTCTGCCTCCATCCCTCTAATAAATTTGGAGATCTCTGTGCCATCCTTATAATTGGGGATACTGTCTACCATCCTACCCTTATCTAACAATGTGTCCGACCCCCTGCTGTCACTAGCCTTCATTAGGCCCGCCATCATACCCTGGAACTTCCTCATAAATTCATTCGCACTTGGGTCACCACTATCACCCACGGGTGTTTTATTCAGTGGAACACGGCACTTAGACACACCCCCAGAAATTTTTTCCTAGGTTGATTTTTCATAGCAATCACCCTGGCAACCACAGACTCTTAGAAAGGAAATGGATTTCCTGGGCTTTAATTAGCAGGTAGAGGGGGGGGGGGCCCAGCAGGGGGAAATCCAAGCCTGAGTTAATTGATCAATTAAAAAAAAAAGTAAGAAAAAACATTCACCACCGCGGCGCCACTTCTCGCTTAAAATAGCGGTATTGTTTGAGGTGCAGAAGAGTTCTGGAACTTTTACTGGCTGAGAAAGAAGGTACTAAATGAAGAGTAAACTTATCTGAGTCTGTTGGACCAAGTTTTGTGTGGATTCAATTTTTTTTGTTGAAGTTATGTCACCTTTTGCAAGGTGCAGTTTCTACTTATGGCAAGCAGGAGTATACAAAGATAAGGTACATACAAATTTTGTTTTACAAAGAGCTAAAAGAAGGTGACTTGTGCTTATGAAGTAGACATCACTTCTGCATCCTTGGCATTTTTCTTCCTCTTTTTGAGTGGTGGTCTCAAAGATGTCAAGGATGGATCAGACTCAAGTGCCTGCTCTCGGAAAATGTATTTCAGCCTGTCTACTTCGTTAGGTATTCCCTGATATGTTCTCTCCAATTGATTGATGTGAGCGTGAATGGACTCTGCTCCTTGTTCACCCATTATCCCTGAGCCAACCTTCCACCTGCGCATCCATGGTATCACGTGATCTTCCAAGATATGCATCTTGGGAAGAATGGACGCAAGGGGGAAATTCTTTCGGTAGAACACCAGGAAGGCAGTGATGTCAGCTTCTGTTAAGATATACGCTGGTAAACATTTTTTATTATTTAAATAGTAATTTTTTTTACCAAGATTGTCAATGTCTTTATCACTCAGGCTGAACGAGGAGTTGTAACCTCTGTGACATTTCCCGAATAGATTGAAGACTTCTGCAAATTTGCTAGCTGTTCTGTTTGCCTGAAGGACGATGGGTTGGTGAGACTTGGCCACTTCCTTGATCCTCTCACACAGGGTTGTGATACTACGAGGCTAATAATGGCATATATTAAGGTAATGTACATTTTAAAAGAGTTGTTTTGTACCTTCAAAAGCTTATGAACATGATTACCGATGAAAGTGCCACCCTGATAGGCCTGCCGCTTGACATCGAGCTGTTGAAGGCATTCATCAAGGCAGGAGAAGAAACATTCCTGTGAATAATCACAACCCCTCTTCATGGCCTTCTCAAGATTGATCACTTGGCTAGACTATGAATATTCAAAATGTAATTATAACTTCTTTTTTTCAAGAAAAATTGGTCACCTTGTCTTTAATTCTTTTATTTGTAGCCTCTAGTTCCGTCTTCAAGCTGGTGTAGACATTGCTGGAAAGGTCATCTGAAATTAGAGTGTAGTAGGTAAGTAATTCAGAAATGTGTTCTGAGTACTTCCTATCGGTGTCCAGCTCTAGCTTCAGATTAGACAATTTGTGCAGGTCATCATGATCACAGCTGATGACACCACTGACGGAACCAGAACTACTCGTGGCAAGAATGAAATCGAGCTCTTTGCAGCTCTCCTCCAGAAGCAGCCACAGGCGGTTGTAAATGCCTAAGGAGAGGTGCAGTCCTGGTATACACACCAATAATAAGGAATTAGGTAAAACTTTTAAAAATGTAATTATATCAACTACTTAATACGTTCTCAAGAGGAATACCAAAAATTACAGAGCCAATGGCATTGTTGTAATGTTTGGCTAGTTTGATGTCCCCATGACCGTGTGAGAGAAAACGTGCGTGATCATCACTCAAGGTTTGGAGGGAGCGTGCTGGAAATGATCCTCTCTTCACCAATGGCTGTCCAAGGTGAGAGCTTGTGATATGACACCACAAGCAATTATGACGACCTGGTAACAAATATTCTTTGAACTAATTCAGTGTAATATGCTGACGTTACATACCACTTGCCCCACTAAGGCCATACATTCGACACAAGAACTCATAGTCTCCAGACAAGAACAAGTGAACTGTACATTCCCTAAACAAAAATGATTTAGTTTTAATTTTTGGTGCTATTTATGTTTACAACTTCATCATACTTAATTTGCATTCCTTGTCCCTCCTTTATGTGTTCTTGATACATGTCCAGCGCTGTATGGAGATTTGTGGTCGTGTCTGAGGCCTTAAGGGTGGCCGCACACCGCCCACGCAATTTTTACCCGGTTGGTTGCTAAGCACGATTCTGCTACTTTCTTTATTTGCAGGGCTACTCTACTGTACTAGAAGGATAAAGTACCTGCCGAAGATACTGCACACCGACTTTGGAGTGAATCTGAAGGAAATATCATGGCCCCGATGTAAAACTTTGAAACAACTTTTTGGAGCGGTGCGGCAAGTTGGAGCTCCAGAATTTTGTACGCTGCTAGCCAAGACGATACTCTAGGGCAAGACAACGAGTTTTTTTCCATTTCAATATTACTTTATGATTTATTTACATTTTTTCCTTTTATAAGATTTTGAAAAATTCAAATTGTGGTGCCCTCCTTTTTTTTGTGTTCTACACGTGTGCAAAAAATATAGTCGTTCTCATTATTAGATTCCAAGAAAAACTGATTCAAAATTGGATACTTCTATTCCACTCGCAATTCTTAAGAAATAGCCCCACCCCCATATCTCGTACTACGAGTACGCGAGCATTTTTTTTTCAATTAGATTGTATTGGTTCTAAAAAGAGCCCGCCTATATCAAGAGTAAACAAACATCAATACAACAAAACCAGAGATTCAGAAGAGAGAGCAGTTTATTGGAGATAGCCATAGGTGAAGGTATTAGATCTGCGCAGCTTGGGAAGTCTTCGCTCCGCAGAAATCGAGCCTGGTATAATATCCATCCACTTGAGTTCAGGTGCGCAGAGTCCAGAGAACGGCTACAGGAGGAGAGGCAGCCTGGTGCACCTTGCTGCGTGAGCTCCGATGACGTATGGAGAGTTGCTGTAAACAGATATGAGACAACAAGAAGCTAAACTAAAACACTACAACTTCGCAAAGTATACTTCTGCTACTACTGCGCGATAGTTTCTGCTCGCGTATTATCAAATGGTGGGGTATTGGTGGGGAATAAATTAATGTCCGGATCTACAGGCGGTGCGCGTTGCTAT
>WLWD01003944.1_pt1 | contig 25087 bp, 29 predicted proteins | sample 6712731 | NCBI WGS metagenome assembly WLWD01 (sample SAMN12718690, study PRJNA576275) | sponge metagenome | isolation source: marine sponge | host: Mycale hentscheli | place: New Zealand: South Island, Marlborough, Capsize Point | collected 2014-11-01 | reverse complement strand
TAAAAGATAGACATTGAGAAAGAGACAACGGATTCCAATATTTGAACAAACATACTGCTGGTGTGTGTTCAGATATAATGATAATTGAAAAATGACGGGTTTATAAGTTGCAATAGAAGAAACAAGTGAGCTTTACTTGCGCCAGTACTGTGCCCATTTGTGTATCCGCTCCACAAACACTGCCATGACAGCTGTCACACTCTCGTCAATCAGAGACTGGATATGCTGCACGGCTTCTTCTTCACTGAATTCAAGACAGAACTTGTCCTTGACCTGCATGCCAGAGGAGGAGTTGGAAAGGCGCGACAATCACTGTCATGTGCATGAATAGCAACATGTACATGTACAGACACATGTGCATGTCTCACTCTACCTTCTGTACTGTCTTGTCAGGTTCCAAGGCAATGTCTCTCACTCCTGCATCCAACATGAGAGAAAACAGATTCAGGATGAGGTTGGCTGATCTGAAAACAAACACACACACACACACACTAACTTCCTCACAAGTTGAAATGAACCTTGTTAGACAGACAAGCCATAGATAGACTGTCATGTTGTGTGTACATGCAACATTTAGTACAAGTCTGTGAAGATGCCGTACAAAGACTGAAAGCTGTGGGTACAGTCACTTTGAAGATAACTTACCTTCGCAGAGTGAGGAAAGCGCTGTAGCAGTGCTCCCTAAACCTCTGGTACTCTACGCTGCTTGGACCACCCATAGCCTCAACCATCTCCTTGTTCAACTTCATGGGTGGGGGGAAGACTTTAGGGTCACGACCCAAGATGTAGCCAAAGTCCACATGAATCAAATGACCAGCATTAGATAGGAGGAGGTTGTCAAGGTGACGATCACCCACACCCAGCAGATAAGTGATGACACAGTAGCCCGCTATATTCCAGTCACATGAACTGAGACATATATTAGCACGTGATGAGCAGCTTACCACAACTTCTGACATAAGTGTCCATCACTTCTGGTTGAATGCCATACGGAGCTGTATCATTGGGTGCTTGCTGCCTGAAGAATGTCTAAACCAAACAGACAAGATACAGTTAAATGGTGAGTGGAGAGAGAGACAGACACTCTTAGGTGAGTGGAGAGAGAGACAGACTCTCTTAGGTGAGTGGAGAGAGAGACAGACTCTCTTAGGTGAGTGGAGAGAGAGACAGACTCTCTTAGGTGAGTGGAGAGAGAGACAGACACTCTTAGGTGAGTGGAGAGAGAGACAGACACTCTGATGTGAGTGGAGAGGAGGAGAGAAGACGACTCGCTAGGTGAGTGAGAGGAGAGACGGATCTCTTAGGTGAGGGAGAGAGAGACAGACTCTTAGGTGAGTGGAGAGAGAGGACAGACACTTCCCTTAGGGAGTGGGAGAGAGACAGGACTCTCTTAGGTTGAGTGGAGAGAGAGACAGACACTCTAGGTTGACGTGGAGAGAGAGACAGGGATCTCTTAGGTGAGTGGAGAGAGAGACAGACCTCTTAGGTGAGTGGAGAGAAGGACAGACATTCTTAGGTGAGTGGAGAGAGAGGGACAGGACTCTCTTAGGGTGGTGGAGAGAGAGAAAGACTCTCTTAGGTGAGTGGAGAGAGAGGGACCGAACTTCTAGAGGAGGGAGAGTAGAGAAGGAATCTCTTAGGTGAGTGGAGAGAGAGACAGGACTCTCTTAGGTTGAGTGGAGAGAGAGACAGACACTTTAGGTGAGTGGAGAGAGAGGACAGGATCTAGGTGAGGGAAGAGAAGAGGACAGACTCTCTTAGGTGAGGGGAGAGAGAGACAGACACTCTAGGTGAGGGAGAGGAGAGACAGACTTCTTAGGTGAGTGAGAGGAGAGACAGACATCTTTAGGTGAGTGAGAGAGAGAAGACTCTTAGGTGAGTGGAGAGAGAGACAGACTCTCTTAGGTGAGTGGAGAGAGAGACAGACTCTCTTAGGTGAGTGGAGAGAGAGACAGACACTCTTAGGTGAGTGGAGAGAGAGACAGACTCTCTTAGGTGAGTGGAGAGAGAGACAGACTCTCTTAGGTGAGTGGAGAGAGAGACAGACACTCTTAGGTGAGTGGAGAGAGAGACAGACTCTCTTAGGTGAGTGGAGAGAGAGACAGACACTCTTAGGTGAGTGGAGAGAGAGACAGACTCTCTTAGGTGAGTGGAGAGAGAGACAGACTCTCTTAGGTGAGTGGAGAGAGAGACAGACTATTTAGGGAGTGGTGAGAGAGGACAGACACTCTTAGGTGAGGGGAGAGAGAGACAAGACTCATTAGGTGTGAGGGAGAGAGAGGACCGGGATCTCTTAGGGGTGGAAAGTGGAGAGAGAGACAGACTCTCTTAGGTGAGTGGAGAGAGAGACAGACACTCTTAGGTGAGTGGAGAGAGAGACAGACTCTCTTAGGTGAGTGGAGAGAGAGACAGACTCTCTTAGGTGAGTGGAGAGAGAGACAGACACTCTTAGGTGAGTGGAGAGAGAGACAGACTCTCTTAGGTGAGTGGAGAGAGAGACAGACTCTCTTAGGTGAGTGGAGAGAGAGACAGACATTCTTAGGTGAGTGGAGAGAGAGACAGACTCTCTTAGGTGAGTGGAGAGAGAGACAGACTCTCTTAGGTGAGTGGAGAGAGAGACAGACACTCTTATGTGAGTGGAGAGAGAGACAGACACTCTTATGTGAGTGGAGAGAGAGACAGACACTCTTAGGTGAGTGGAGAGAGAGACAGACACTCTTAGGTGAGTGGAGAGAGAGACAGACTCTTAGGTGAGTGGAGAGAGAGACAGACACTCTTAGGTGAGTGGAGAGAGAGACAGACACTCTTAGGTGAGTGGAGAGAGAGACAGACACTCTTAGGTGAGTGGAGAGAGAGACAGACACTCTTAGGGATAGTATGTGAGCAATAAGGAAGTGTTTCAGGCAGGTGGTCGTGCAGGTGACAGTCTTCAATTTATAGTTCCTCTCAAAATTTGTTCAGATATGAACTGTCAGTTTAGCAGGTTAGAGGTAACATTGTGTGTGTGTGTGTGTGTGATTATTATTTCTTAGAAAACTGGAAGTTAGAATTATAAAATTCTAGAATGCACTATTCTTCAGCAACATTAAAACATGAGTACAATTTATCGTGCAAGGTAATAAGTGCCAGGTTTGATTCAGTGTGTGTGTGTGTGTGTGTGTGTATGAAGGAATAAGTGTACTGGATAGTCATCTTTATGTAATACGTTTGTGTGTCAGACGATGACGATGGTGACTGACGACGGTGTGTGTAGTCATGAGTGTTGGTAAAGCATCATCGTTACCTGACTGGGGTAATCAGTAGGCAAGGGGGGAAATAGTAGGAAAAAGTTTCCATCGGCATTGAAGAACTACAAAAAAAATGGCTTCCTGGTTACCTGTCAGTTGCAGATGTTGGTTTAGCAATAGATCCTATTGTGTGGTGGAAAGACCATGAGTGTCAGAGTGGACCTATACAAAAAAAATTCTTTTTATCTCACAAAACATAGCTCACATGAATTTTGGCTAACAATTATTTACTAATTTTTGACCTCATTATCTCCAACTTAGCAGAGTGGCGCAGTGGGAGCGTGCTGGGCCCATAACCCAGAGGTCGATGGATCGAAACCATTCTCTGCTATAATTTTTTTTTCAACTTTGCTTTTTTTTTTTTATTTCATACATCAGACTTTATTAATGTTTTCTCAATTTTTTTTCACCCTCTAGATTTTTTTTATTCTTCATCCTCTTAATTTTTCATCCTTTTGATTTAAAAAATTTTTTTTCCCATCCTGTTTTTTTTTCCTCTCAATTTTTTTCTACTTTTTCATCCTCTCTCGATTTTTTTAATTTTTTTCATCCTCTCGAATTTTTTTATTTTTCATCCTCTTGAAATTTTCATCCTCTCAGTTGTAGTTTTTATTTTTTTCATCCTCTTGATTTTTAAAAATGTTTACTGTCTCAATTTTTTTCAACGCTTCCCAACACCAGACAAAAGAATGCATAGCACTAAAACTATAGAACACAAGTAACGAATCTGAACTAGGCGCAGTAAAATGTGTACGCTTCTAGTCTGAGTTCCTCTTCTCTCAAGGCATAAAAGTCGGCCATCTTTGAGATCCGCTGTTGACAGAGTGAATAATGAATGAATGAATGAATGAACGACAAACAGACTACTATAACCGTCTCGCGCATGCATGCTGAGGGTTATTAATGACGGGAATCATACAAGGATAAAATATATAAAGGATGAAAAAATTAAATAAGTCCCATGAAGTCTTTTTGCATGCAGAAATCACATCACCGAGAAATCTGTGGTTGGTAAAGTATCGACAAACATACCTGCAGGTTTCTATATGATGATAGCACTTCTGCCACAGCATGCGTCTCTGGCACAAGCTGGATAAAACCTAAGAAACAACAAACACCCACGAGGCTGGTTATGAGACTAAGTCAAAATTATCATAAATATGACACGTCTTTTTCAATGACGTAAACATCACTGGAGAAGTCGGCAGAGTCAAAACATCTGGCAATTATAAATTGTACTACTAGTTGCAATGAAGCACCAAAGGTTGCAAACCCTCAGCACTACTATACACTTTAAACATGCAGGAGACTCTCACCGGTACATAGTTTCAATGTAAAACTTCTGAATTCCAGCACTCATTGACTTTTCAGCAAAAACTACCATAGGCAGAAAAAGAAATTATTTGCTCACGTGAATGCGACATGATGATAGGGGGCATTACCTACAAAGCTTGAACCTATGTGGAGCTGACGCTTGTTTTTTCTCAAGAATCAGCCCGAAATTCGAAAAAGTAGCACAATGAAAGGTCTTAAATAGTCGTTCTGAGTAAGTTCATACCTAAATCAGTAGTTAATTGTCAGTTATCTCCAAAATCAGAACATGACAGACAGACAGGATGACTACTGTAACCTTCTCGCGCATGCGCGCTGAGGGTGAAGAGTTCCTTCAAGCTATCACCTACTGTATGTAATCTTCAAAACCATGACTGGGTGCATTATACACTACAGCTGCATTTAAGGGAGGGGGTGGTATGGGGGACATTTGGCCCTACTCCCTCCACCCCTAAAATACCTCCTAAAAATTCTATTTGTAACTGATGTGTAGGAGATCCTGGCAGTGCTAATACTGATGTGTAGGAGATCCTGGCAGTGCTAATACTGATGTGTAGGAGATCCTGGCAGTGCTAATACTGATGTGTAGGAGATCCTGGCAGTGCTAAAAACATGCTAGAGTATCTGATCTTATGTTCAACATTTAGCACTGCCAGGATCTCTTACACATCAGTATTTCACTATCATAACATCCAAAGAAGTTGTAATTTCCCATTAGTCTTCTGTATGCAGCCCTTTCATGGGTGAGTGTCAACATAGAGCAGATTGGATGCCATTTTCTGCCCCCTAATCCTTGAGTTAAAACTGTTAGTTACTTGTAAATTAACTACTTGTGAATTACTGCCACTTTCCTCCCACTCAGCCACCTACCATGAAATGGCGGATTACCCGAACACGCCAGGACATTGTAAGGCGTTAACTTCAAGTCCAGATTCTCCTTACGGAGAAGTCGGTCCATCAGAGTAATCAGCTGCAGGATAAGCTGATCTTGACGAAGATCATCTCCAGCTTTAAACATCACCTACAAACACACAAACATACAAGGAAACAAAATCAGTAAACAGTAATTGTCTCAAAATGACACCTTACCCAATATAAGTCATTGTTGACGGTTTTGAAGCCTAACTTGGCGGGAGTTAGAGCACTCTTGAACATTGAGGCATTCTCTGCAATTATCCCATACACCTTCACAGCAGGATCAAGTGGCAATCTGATTGGACGCTTAAACTGAAGTAGATTAGACTTTGACGATAATGCAGCTCTCAGCTTTTCAATCTGCAAAATATTTATTCTAAGTAACTATGAACAGAGACAAACAGTCCAGCTTTGCCATCAATTGCCCATGGATATTCCATGGAGTCTCCACCCATATGGGTGGGCGCAGGGTTTCATACAGGACTTTTTTTCTGGGGGAGGGGGGGGAAAGAGTTTAGGAAGGAGGGGGTGGGGCACACACACACACAGCAAAATAGTTGTCTGACTACACCCACTTTTGCTTAAACCACACCCATTTGATTAAAAATCTTCTCAGGTCTATAATTAGTGACATAAATCTTGGAAGACTAATGCGTATTGCAATTGAAGGACCTCAAGTAACTGAAGTGAACTTTCACCAAATATTAGATATATACAAACAACAAAATCACAGAATAACATTAAGTAGTAAATATTATTAATTTTATTTATCCTAACTCTGTATGAAACCCTGCGTGGGAGGTTATGGGAGTAACACCTTCATCATCCATGGGATTATTCTATGGTCCCATGGGACAATTGACAGTGTTACTGAACAGCATTCAACTCTACACTGCAAGGTAGCACAAAGAAATAGTAATGTCTTATCAAAAATTAAACTATCGCAGCTAGGTTTTCTGGTAAAGGACCTTCTTAAGGCGGTCATCCTTAGAGGTAGTAATAGCCATCATGATCCCCATCAGCTCCGACACCAATAGTTCTTGCTGAGTCAGCATGTTGTAACGCTGCCGCCATTTTAACTTTGTACTCTAGAAACAGATGATCAACATACACACCAAACACACACAACACTCACTAGAACATACAGGATTGCATCAGTATAAATGACACACCAAACACACACAACACTCACTAGAACATACAGGATTGCATCAGTATAAATGACATGCCAGAGTGTCTCACAATACAACACTGTAGACTCAGGTTGTTAAGTGCCCCCTCTTTGTTAATCTTGTCTACTGCTAATTGGAGAGCAGTCCCGGTTTTTAAGGTTACCACTCACTGTTAAGCGTCCATTTTCTATTAAGCGCCCATTTCCTTACTGTTTTAAGTTATAAACAGGGGCACTTAACAACCTGAGTCTATGGTATCTCCCCAATCACAACACCTTATCACACCCTTCTTCCTGTCAAACCTCTCCTCCTGTCACACCCTCCGTCCTGTCACACCCTCCTACTGTCACACCCTCCTCCCTGTCACGTTCCACCTCCCTGTCACACCCTCCTTCCTATCACACCCCTCCCCCTTGCCACACCCCTCCTCCCTTTCCTCACATTCTTGAGTCGTTCCAGGAACTCGAAGCGAATTCTCTCGTATTTGATACTGCAAGTATTTTCTTTAATGTCGTTACATTCAACTGAGAGGTACCAGTAGAAGTAGCTGGCCAGTTGAGTGCTATGGCACGCGCGCCATATCAAGAAACTCGCCAAGTCTGCAAACTACACAAGAATGCAATTAGTCATCTTTGTGTCGTAACTTACGCACACGGATACAAACCCTGACACATTGTCACCTGACAGGACAATTGTTGACAAAACCGATTTTAACATGCAACCATTTCTCTGTGTATACCTTCTAGCAATACTACAGCACAGGCAGCTGCCCACACTCAAACACCACTACTCTCTCATCATACACACAACCACACACCTCAGTCTCAGTGGTCAGAGAAGCATCCATACTACTGGTAGCTGATGCATCCAATGACCACAGTGACATCTCCATGGTGCTGAGTTGGTTGCCCATAGAAACTGAGGGGCGTGGTTGGTCATCATCGCTATCACTGCCTGGATCATAGCCTTCCACCAGTGGAGGAGACGCAGATCTCCTCCGCTCACTCGACATCTCCTCTTGAACTGCCTCCGCCAATTCACGCTCAAGGCGCGACTTGGTTGCTACACACATACAGAAACATATGGACACACTATCACACACACCTTATCACACACACATAGCACACACTATCACCACATACACATACACTATCACACACACTCTCGCTCGCAATACGCCATATTATTTGTACCTTCGCTGTAAGTTTCTCCCAGAGAGAGTGAAGGTGGAGGGTCTGTGGTGAGTGAGTCATTGAGAAACTTGGGCTCCTCGTAGCGCAGAGCTTGGACTAGCTGTAGCAGATACAGCTGCAACTCCTCGTTGTCTGCACATTGAAGTCTAGAGATGGCATACGCTCGCACGCGAGGCTCCTTAAAGCCGGAGTGGAGCAGCTCCAGAGCATCCGCAGGCTCCAATGGCTGCCACTTGTGCATGAGCTCCAGAGCTTCCTCCTTCTCCTGCTTGGACTGCCAACTCACACTCTGCAGGAACTTGGAGAGAGCGTTCTTGTTCTGCACTAGATGATAGCGGAACTGCCAAATTAAAGACTTCTCGTCTGCTGACAAACTGTGAGTGGGCGGAAGATTAACGATTTTTGCGATAGAATCTCTCACCTTAGCATTGGGCTTGAGATCACGCGCATTCAATCCTTTACGCAGAGAGTGTGTGAGTCTGTGGTGCTTCAGTTCCACCAGATTGTCCATGTTCCATTCTGGATCCAGAATGAGCCTGAAAGTAGATTTGGGTAGTAGTGTTTCATGGAGATCTCCATCAGGTTCAAAGTACACCACATGATGCTCCACCCCATTAAAGTGGAATTTGGGGAATTCCACCGCCAGGTACATGAGGTTAGACTCACGCTTCTCTCGTTCGTTAATCACTTCAATCTCGCGGAACGTCAGCCTGTCAAGCCAGTCTACCGTCATCATTCGGCCTTTACGATGCTTCTGCACAAGCTTTGAAAGCCTCTGCATCTCAGACCTCCCCTCCTCCTCCAGTCCAGGAGTGGCATTACGAAGGCTGCCATCAGCCTCGCGATCTAGCCACACCTTCAGGTCCATTATGCCACGATTAAGACAGCCGTGCTTGTCAAACAAGGGCACTGTGGTCCCGCCCACTGGCACTGCCTCCTGAGGTCCATAGATGTCATAAATAGTGAAAGTGAGGACAGCATTGCATGGCAAGTCCTTGAAATGGATGGGGAGAGTCACCCACTCATTCCAATTCCAGCGATTGGAAAAGGGTTTGTAGGCAGTCCTAGAAGGAAGTGTGAGAGACCTACCATTGGCAAACACCTGGCACACCACATAGAGGTCAGAATAATCACTCTGATGGAGACCAGAGAAGTAAAGCTGCGGATCTTCCAACAAAGCTTCTACACTTTTCTTCTCTCTAGAACCTTCCAAAGTAGCTCTGGGAAAAAAAAGACAGTACAATATAGTCAGGAAGAAAAGAACAGCTAAAATTACTTACACTTTGATGCGGAATGGTATATCTATTTCACAGGAGTACGCATAACAGAACTTGTCCTTACTTTCATGCACATAATTGGCCATCTTCTCTGGAGTTTAAAGATTAGTGGGCGGCAACCTCAAAATGCTGAGCAAGCGATATTTGGAGTGGCGCTATTTTGGCGGTAAACTTGACAAACGCAGTGTCGAGACTCTCAAGTCTAGTACAGAAGTTATGACTGAAAGTGTAGTTGCAGGAGAGTGGAGTGGTAGCGGGGAATCTGATGGGGAAGGAGAACCTTTATTTGCTGATGATCTGGAAGACTTGCCGCCATTGCCTCCTCCCATGCCATCTCTATCGCAACTGCAGGACGAGGCCCAGGTATTCTATTGCTAATTACTGGCGGGGCTAGATAATAACTTCTTTCTCATTGTCATCAGGCTCAAAACATTGATCAGTCTGCTGACAATGCTGCCACTGCCCAAGACAACCAGGCTTCAACCAACCAAGGACCACCACAGAAGAAGAGAAAGCCAATGCTTACACTGACCATGGACAGGTAAGGTGTGGCTACTAGTGGTTTAATGACCTCCAAACTAGAGAATAGGACAGAGCTTATGTACCATGACTTGGTGCATTCCATTCAAGTATTAGGTGCGCTTTACCGTATATATCTTTGACATTACTTTATTTAAGGGCGACAATAATTTTACCCAACTAAACTTCTTCAATTTTTAATATTTTACCTTTGTCAAAAGTCAATTTAAATAAGTTTTACCACTACAAACTCTTAACAAGGTGTGTTTTTGTAAACTAGCCACAGAAAGTTACTATCAGGCCCAGAGGAATATCAGGCCCAGAGGAATATCAGGCCCAGAAGAGCCCAGAAGAACCGGTCTGGATGGTTGGTCTGGTTTTGGTTGGACCATCTTTTCAAAGAAATAGCTATCAAAATTGGCGATCTTTACTGATTCATTTACCACTGCAGCCATTATTTTTGTGGTGGGCATTATTGATTGTGATAAATAGGCAAACTTGCCACACCCATGACCGTGCCGGGCTTGGCCACACCCACTTCCCTAACCAATAAATGAGAACTTTCTCTGTCTCTGAATATTCATGCAAATAGATAATGTTTATTTGTTGTTGTTTGCTGCAATGTCTATCTCACAATAAGTGTGAGTTTATACAAACAGTTGAAATAAAGTAGTCAAGTTAACCTGTCAAACGGAATACAACTTGCTGACACTTACTGATGGAGACACCTTCTCTCCTAAATATTCCCTCTTCCCATGGACATGGACATCTCACAGCTACCCTGAACTGATCGAATTATAACTCTGTGCTAAGCATTTGCCATGTAATATCTCATGAATCTATGTGGGCGTCACCCATGGTGAGCATCACATGAGGTGAACCAGATGATCACATGACATTTTTTTACTTTCTTATAGTAGGAAGGCTGGAAATTACAAAGAGATTGTTCATTATAATATGATACTTGAATGCACAAGAATAATGAAAGTGAAAGAGAGGAGGGAATATTCCTTAAGTTGGAAGTTCTTTGTCAGCCAGTGGTCAGTTTACACTAGCAACAATGCTGGTCAAAACTGTCTCGGGAATTGTTGATGCAATGCACCTGACTTTCTTACAAAATAATACCATTAAGATCTATAGCATGCAACTGAAACACAGTTTAGAAAACCCAGAACTTGAAATGGCCACAGTACCCTGGACACATGTTGTCAAGTGTGTTTTAGTTTCCATCATCCTTGCTCCTCTTCTTTCTACTGTCTGAGTAGATAATTAGTTCTTGAGTAAAAAAACGTTACCACAAGAGTTAATAAAAGTGAAGGACATTACTTGGGAGGGAGCAGGATGTTTAATATCCTGCGTGCCATTTGTGCTTTAAAAGATTCATTTATTTATTCACATGTATTATTTTAGGGTTTTCTCAGAAAAAGGTCTTCCTTATGTTGAGGCAGAGTTTCCTAAACTCAAGTTTAAAGGCAAGCGCCATGAAGTAAGTGTAGTGTGTGAGGTAGGGCGTGTGAAGTCAGTCGTGGCATTCTGTCCATTGTGTCAGGTCTCAGATTTGAAGTGTCTCCTCCAACAGTACGAACACTGGGCCAATATGATGTACCCCAAACTCACTTTTAAAGATGTCATGCTGAGAATCCAGAGACTCTCCACCACAAGAGAGTTTAAGGTAAGTCAGTCTATTGCTCTCAGTTTGGAGGTTTTACTGTGGTAGAGAAGAAATAGTTGCTATGAAAGGCAGTGTGCTCTTAGTATGTGTATGTGTGTGTGCGTGATTAGATGCAGATTACAGGGATGCGGCGGCGTCATGCACGCGGTGGCATAGCCACACCCCCATTAGTGGATTCTGACGATGAAGATCATCCTGTGCAACAAAGTAGTGACTCTCGTAGATCTAGAACTCCCATTAACACCCACACACTCAGTCCTGAAGACCACACCCACACTGCTGGTAATCATGTTGACATAGACAATGCCACTTCTAGTGGCTGTGGAAGTCCGTGTAGGTCATTGGAAGATATTCATGAAGCTGTCACCCGCTCATCTGCACCGCCACTAGCCAGTGATGAACATGGTTCCTTTCTGGATGACCACACCTCTCTTCTGGATGACTATACCCCTTCTGAAGTCGATCACAATGATTTACTGGCCAATGACGGCTCTCTGTCAGGTGATGACACTGCCCCATCAACCACCCAAATGGCAAGGTGGAGGGAGTTAGAACGGGATGACCTAAAGGTGACTGGAGGTGACACAGACCATAACACTAGTCCTTAAAACTTTTGAGTCCATGTGTTAATGGTGTGTTAGTACTACTAATTCACATTCATGTAAATATTTTGAGGATTGATACAAACAACATAACATGGGAGGAGAGTCATGTATGGGTCCAGGTATACACTGGTTCAGTTCCTGGTGGACCGAATGCTGCGGAAATACGATGAGAATCCCTTGTACAGCAGCACCAGACCTATGTTAAAGAGGTAAAGGGTGACTACCAGAGCATTCAGTGTAAGAGAAATTTTTACCTATCAGTCCAAATGTGAGTAGTACCAGTCGTATGCCAATGGTCGTCCTGTGCATGCAGTTCTGCAGTAACTGAGCATCGGAAGTGCTAGTGTAGGCAGAACACCAGTTAGTGCTGAGGTTGTGTTCGTAGTTCTTGTAGTAGAACTGGAGACACAGAAAGAGATAGTGTAATGTATGGACAACACACACGCACACACTTACCTCATACATCAATGGCTGTACTACAAACGTAGCTCCCAGACCAGCAATGGCACCTGATTGTGCTGCGACAGATGTAGCAAAGCAGAAGGCCAGGATAATGCCAAAGAAACCTAGGAACACACAGACTGCACAACACACCAATTGCACAGTCAATACCAGCTACAAACACAAAACATAACTTGCACTTTAATCAACTTGCACACAATGCTATATTATTATACTGAACAATGCAAATCAGCTCTCTCTCTTACATGGTATAACAAAGCTGACCAAGCTAAGGTTAGGAGACTATAGATCACTTAAAAGAGTAGAAGACACACACATGTAGTTGCCATGCAGCTGCCATTGAGCCACATGGGACAGTGTCACTAGGTTCCTGTGCCTCTAAAGCACTCCACCAAAGATTACCATCTTTGTGTTATAATCCTGCACTGCTTTGTAGAATAGAAGTGATTTTCCTCTACAGTCAAGCAGATCAAGATCCTCACTTTATAATGTGCATGTGTTTCATAACAGGAAATAGGAGGCACTATTAACACATACAAACCTCAAAAAAATTTCCCCTTGCCTCTATGAAACAGTTAATACAGAAATTGTTATATACACTACAGGAAGTACCAACAAACTATTTATTAAACGCACATACACACACTTGTGACTACACCATCTGTAAATGACATGTCAGGCTGCACAGAAAATAAAGCTAGGCGGGATAAAGAACAACTTTTGTCAAGTGGCCATGGCTTACACTGCTTTAACACATGTAAAGCTATTTGATGACTACACATTATAGACTAGCTAAGTATATGGATATCTATCACAACACGTCTCTACCTTACACATGTTTCTACATGCACATCTAATGTCACTACACATCTATGTCACCACGGCATGCACTACATGTCCCTACATGTACATCTATTCCACTGCATGTACAAACAAGACCTCTAACACAATATCAAACATCAAGTGATCCTCACTGAAGAAAAAGAGTATAAATTCCAGTAGTGTTCCACTTCTATATAAGGGAGATTCTCTGTGTCTTGTGTCTTCTTCATCCTCGCTCTCTTCCATTGGTACAGCTGTTACAACTACCACATCACCACTGGAATATTTCTCTGACTGTTCATAGGTAGGTAGCTTCATAGGGGAATCCTTTGTGCAGCCTTGTGAGGCCAACGTCCCGCTCTCTACTGGCTTGTACGCTGGAGGAGGAGGCAATTCTTGGCTATCTGGATTCTGGTCAATAAGTTTCCATTCTTAAATACTCTGACAATAAAAAATATTAGCTACACTCACCATTAAAGGCTTTTGGTCATTTTTAGTCGCCATCGTAGCGTTTCAAAGAGAAGATTACTCTGTTGTAAAAACTTCTTGCCAGCCGCTGACAAGTGACTCCTTTGTTTAGTTTCGCCTAATTGAAACTCCACCTTCGCACGTGATTTACCGTGAAAGCTACGCGGATTTGGCGGGAAGACGTGCATTCGTCGTATACGTATTATGACCGAGTCATTGTCAACCTGAACCGTTGTAATGACTTCTAGCTTATGGGTGGACAGGTATAGGCCTACTACTTTGAATAAACTTGATTATCACAAAGAGCAAGCAAAATGGCTCGGTAGGCTGGTGAGTGCAAGGACCCACAGTGCATGGAGTGTGTAGTTTGCAAGTATTATGAGTGGTGTATGCAAATTGGGGAGCTCCAAGGATTTTATCTTTTTTTGACTGAACAGATTATGTGTGTGTATCAAGTTATGCAATAATAGATTGTGTCCCCAATTATGGGGGCTACTGCCACTCCCAGAGCCAGCGTCCTCCCCATCCTTGCCCCACTGACAGAGATTACTAGCACCTCCTTTCTCCTAACAGTGTGTACAGGATGACTTGCTAGCCTGGCCCTTTACTTAACTGCTGTGTGTGTGTGTGTGTAGAAGGGGGAGGGGGGAGGGGAGAGAGAGAAAAGGGTGGGTTAGCGAGACTAAGCTATTATTAGATTGTGGGTCTGTTCTGTTGTGTATTTATATTTGACAGGCTCAGAGTCAAGATTTTCCTCACCTTCTGGTCTATGGACCTTCTGGGGCAGGCAAGAAGACAAGGATCCGCTGCATTTTGAAGGAGTTATATGGCAATGGTGTTGAGCGTCTAAAAGAAGACCACATGAACTTCACTGTAAGAAGCCTTCTTTGTATGGTCTATATCTGTTGATCCTTGCTCTGTTTCTGTCAGACTCCTTCTAATAAGAAGTTGGAGGTGTTCGCTATTTCTAGCAACTACCACGTGCAGATCAATCCAAGGTAGGCGGAGTTTCAGTGAATGGGTGAGATAAACCTTTTACCAGTACTAGCCAGTGAACCTAGTTCTACCCATCGTGGAGTTTACAATATTGAACACAGCGAATGGTGAACTCCAACGTGATCATATGATTGGGGGAGGGGTTATTGCCTGTAGTACAGAAACCTGATCAAGTTGATATTCATAGCAAGGGCTGTATAGTTCTCAACCATTCCAATTTGCCCAGGACACTCACAATATTCCTGCATCCATCCCGGTGCACGCCCAACGGAGGCTTTTGTCCCGATCAGGAGCTTTTAGAATACTGCTTAGTCAGCAAAAATCTCATGGTCATGTCACCATTCATAGCTAGAAAGAGCTTGTCTTTGATGCAAGTGGGCGGCTAAATTTTTGGAATTGCTGCCAGTTAAGACTTAGAACTGTCTCTAGCTAACTATGAAGATGGTTGCTGTATTGTGTTATCAGTTATTCCAGCCTGAAGGTCAAGTTGGTGGTTAACACAGAGAAAACTTTGCATAAGGTGTTATATAAACACACATCATCCGCAATTTTAATTGTCCTTTTTTATTGTTATTATATTAATTATTTAATTATTTAATTATTTATTCATGTATGTATATATTTATTTACATTCATTCATTTGTTCATTTGATTCTGTTCACTAATGAATTTATTGATGTATAATAATAAAAGTCCTGTAATGACTGTTTCCTGTACAGATCTTGGTCATTTGCAATAACATTTAGTTGTGGTTTCAAATTTACTGTGCATTATGTGTATTTAATCAATGATAGTCTATATAAATATAGTTCACATTAGTAAATTCATGATGTCCCTATCAATATCCCTATCGCGTCCTGTCCCTACCAATTAATTAATGTCCCTACCAACTGTTCGTTAGGTTGGGGGCTGCATATTTTGAAACTGCCTAATTGTCTTAGGTGCAGATATCAATGATAGTAATTAGTTGCCATGGAGATGAATGTATAGTGATGACTATCCATGTGAGTGGTTGTCGTCATAGTGATATATATATATTGGTGACTTGTAATAGTGATGCAGGTATCCATGATACAGTGGTAGTACAAGAGCTTCTCAAAGAGATGGCACAGTTTCAGACTTTAGACTCCACCCACAAGTCATTCAAAGGTAGGTGTGGTCTGATAGTCCGAGCAGTGATATTTATGTAGTTAACTCTTTACTCGTTTATCCTTGCAGTGGTTTTACTGATGGAGGTGGATCAGCTGTCGAGACAAGCCCAGCACGCGCTGAGACGGACCATGGAAAAGTACTCTGCATCCTGTCGTCTCATCTTGTGTGGCAACTCCACTAGTAAGATCATCCCTGCCATCAGAAGTCGCTGCTTGGGAGTCCGCATACCTGCTCCGACTGCAGAGGAGGTAGAACACATACACACACATACATACATACATACATACATACACATATACATATACATACATACACACACATACACACATATATACGTACAATATACACATACATACATACATACATGCACACACAATGAAAGGATGATAAGAGGTTACACACCTGGTGAACTTCAGATGTGTGTGTGTGTGTTTTAGGTGAGCTCCATTCTTCAGTCTGTGTGTAAGAAGGAATCCTTGTCTCTGCCGCCCGAGTTAGCTGTAGAGATTGCCAAGAAATCAAAGAGAAATTTGAGAAAAGCTCTGCTCATGTGTGAAGCATGCCGTGTGCAGCAGTATGTGATGGGTGTGGTCAGTGGGTGTGGTTTGTAATGCCTGATTGTGGTATTAGGTATCCTTTTTCAGTGGACCAGACCATTCCAGAAGCAGAGTGGGAAATGGTTGTCAGAGAGACTGCCAATCTTATTATAGAGCAGCAGTCGCCTCAGAGGTAGGCGTGGCTTGTGGGTGTGTCACAGGTTATACTTGTGGGTGTGTCACAGGTTATGCTCGTGTAATGTGTGTTTACAGACTGTTGGATGTTCGTACTCGACTTTATGATTTACTGAAACACTGTATTCCACCCGAGATCATTTTTAAGGTGAGATGTGTCGTGTTGAGTGTGCTGGCAGATGTACAACTCACTGTGCTAACTAAACTGATATCTATCACATGATCTCATGTGATGTGTCACATGACTTGTGTAACTATATGTAGGCGTTGCTGTCAGAGCTGCTGGTGAACTGTGATGGTCAGTTGAAGATGGAGGTGAGTCAGATGGCAGCTCACTATGAGCATCAGATGCAGCAAGGCAGCAAACACATCTTCCATTTGGAAGCGTTTGTGGCCAAGTTTATGGCTGTCTACAAGAGATTCCTTGAGGCTGGGCTCCTGGACTTATTCTAATTTCCCCTTGTGGGTGCATATCTTACAATTAAATAATACAACAACAAATAATTAATAATTTACAAGAATTTAAAAACAAATGGATAAAAATGAAGTGTTGTGTGAGTTGGTGGCGGTTGATGAATGGAGTGAAGACTCAGTCACTGAACTGGGAGTGCAGAAGAACTGTCTCCTCTCTGACAAGGAAAAAAAATCATTTATTTTTGCTAAATTACAAAACAATACATTCTTACTCTTTTGAATCAGAGGCTGCAGAGTTTGCTATAGCAACACTTTGGGACCGACTGGGCCACGCCCAAGGACATCCACATCTGCATTGGTTTAAGGTACTATTTGTAAATGGAAGCACACACCATGTGGTAAGTAGCTCACTTGAGGTAGTAAAGGAGGTTAACTCTTTTCTTCCATGGCAAAGAAAATGTCTCATCTATCCTCTCCAAGCTCAGTCCCTGAAAGAAACATGCATGTGATGAACAGCTTTGTTATGGTTGACTGTCTTGCCTTTGTCTCTGGTAGGACTAGCAGAACAAACAGAAAGGCCAGCACTAGTATTCCAGCCAGCAAGAAGAAAGTGCCACTGATACCCAAGTCAGAGACTAGGAGGATAGGTGTTAGCATGGCTACCACAAAGTTACCCAGCCAATTAGCAGAAGTGGTGATGGAGACAGACACACCACGAACATTCAGTGGAAATATTTCACTGGTGACCACCCACGCAACTGGTCTATATACGTCCATACTCACACACATACATCACATGTTATTGTCACTTACCCCCAACCATAAGCAAAGTTGCAGACAAACAAACAAATAAACAAGACCACTGCATAGCCAGCCACGTGGTGTCCAACACCACTCAACTCCTCATCTTCCTCTCCAATTCTAGCAATGGCAATGATACCTCCTGCCACTGCAATGGACACCCACATCCCTGCAGCTCCTAGCAACAGGAGAGACTTGCGCCCCAGCTGGAAAACACGTTTATACAACAAGCTTTAACACACGACTATCATGGTCACTAAGCAACACTGGCAGCACTCTGTAATGTACGATCCTTTTAAATACACTGTTTCTCACATTAAAAACATCTCTAACAGTGCTGTAATAAAGAATAAATTCAACAGGAGCTAGAAGAACCTTGTTTATCCTCTCTTCTTCCCTGATTACTCCAACAGTTTAACTGACACAAACAGCTTACTCTACATAACCTCAAGTTTGTTACCTAGCAAGTAATGATGTATCTGCTGCAATATAACTGCAGGGTGAAAACTTTAATTATGAGCAAGTTATAAACAATTAAAAAAAAAGCCTGACAAAAAAAAAAAAAGGACCACGATGCAGCATTAATCTAGACTCACTTTGTCCACCAGCACAATGGCCACAAATGTGGTGAGGAAGTTGAGTGTCCCCACCAGAGCAGTTGACACGAACTCCTGCACTCCTATCTGACAGAAGATGGAAGTGGAGTAGTACCTAATGCCAAAAGTTACACAGACATCATGGTTGCTTAGCAACAGAACAGTCATGTGATACTCACATGATGACATTCATCCCTATGAGTTGTTGGAACAGCTGCACCCATATTCCTATTATTAATCTGTATAATTATTACAATAGGTTTTAAAAGAGCAAAGATGTAGACTTGCTGTGTAAATAGCACACCTTTGCAGTTTATCACGCTTCAACAACAAGCGAAAAGAGAAGAAGATAGACTGGTCTGAGAGTGTCTTTGATGTAGACAATATGTCACTCAGTTCTTCCTGTACCGCTTCTTTATCACAGCGTCGTATTCTAACCAGCACTTTCTCAGCCTTCAATGTGTGCTTCTTTTTCACGAGATATCTGAGACATGACAAATATTCTCATACACAAACTGGTCTGGTACCAGTACTAGATTGTGTCCAGTACCAGACTGAGTGACTACTGGACTAGATAGTTCACATGATGTGCTATAGTATACACTGACCTTGGTGTTTCAGGCAAGAACAACATCCCAACTATAAGGATGAATCCCAAGATCACTTGCAATCCTAGAGACAGTCGCCAACCAAACTCAATGGACTCCACTGCTAAGTTCACCAGAAAACTCACCTAACACATGTACATACACACACACGTACATACACATACACACACACACATCTATGCCCTACTGTCTCGTGCAACCTCACCATTATTCCTGCAGTAATAGCTAGCTGATTCAAAGAGACCAGTCTTCCTCGGAGATATTTTGGTGCCAGCTCAGCATTATATACAGGTACTACCATACTCAGAATACTGGAGGTCAGAGGTCAAGAATAAAAAAAAAAAAACAATGGCTGTTGACATTTTTATATTAGCTCTTACCCAACTCCGCCTCCTGCTACTATTCTCCCAATCAGCATCATCCTACAATCACTGAGGTATAGCCCCTGACACAAAACAATTGACCATTCCTTACCAGAAATAAAAAGTGGCAGCTTGAACTAATCCCCCAGTCAGAAAGACGAATCCTCCCACCATAATGGCCACTTTACGTCCCAGCCAGTCAGACAATGCTGTTCGTAAAAAATAAATATGATTATTGTAACCACTCCCAATACAATCTCCTCCACTAAGTCCTTCACTTTGTGAACTCCTTACCTCCTGCAACTAGAGCTCCCACCAGACAGCCGAGAGAGAAGACTGATACAATGAGCCCCTAGGAACACACACCAGGACAACAGTAATGCACTTATTCTGAGTTAATTGGTGAGCGAGTGAGACGCTCTCAGGGGTAACACAATTGAAAATCGGGGATATTTGTTGTGGACATACGTATGTCATTTTGTACTTTGGCTCTTGCATTTTTGTTTTTGCTTTGTGGTCTACCCCTTCCTATACCTCCACTAAACAGAATATTTTCGTTTAGCGATCCCGTATCATTCAAGGAAATTAATTATTTACCCCTTCGTATTAGGTTGTTTCTGAATGCCACAAGACGCACTTAAAAACTTACTGTTATACTCAACACTGTGCAATTATTCTTTAGAACTTCTTGTTTTTTCAAGTCGCAAAATGTTATGGCAAATGGTTACTATGGTATTGAAACCCTTTACCAGACATAATAAAAAAGCTTGGCTTTTTTTTTAGTAGCTGTGAGAGTTTGTTGTGAAAAGATACAGGTATGGCAATATATTAGAAAATACCAGTACTCTAGAAATTGAGGTAAGGTTAGCTAAAGTACATAATGATCACAATGGCTATGTACTTAGCTATTAATATTATCTAAGCAAGATTAAAAATGGACTGATAGATCTTTTGAAGTGTTTCGTTTGTGCACTGGCTTGCTCGCCCTTTGTGCTCAAGCACATCACTAGTTCTAAGATGTTATGGATGAAGCGATGAAGCACTATGGAGGAATACAACAGCTGACTGCAGACTTCACAACACATGCTCTAACCAAGTCCCTGTCTAACTACTCACATCGAAGTCTTGAGAACATGCCAGACAATAGTATTGGAGAGTGCTATGTACTTACCAGAATAGTGCTCTCAGAGATATCATTAGAACAGCTACTGTGGACTGCACAGCTACCATTGACAGACTCATTGACAGACAAGAGATTGAGTGTCTTCCTAAATCCGCACATTTCCTTGACGCCATTGATGATCCTGCAGGATGGGTAGACTGATAAAGAGGAACGCGTCACTATTTAAGTAACCTACCCTATGTCATAGCCGAATAGAAACCCTCCGAAGGCAGCAAACACTGTCAGGACCCATACGAATAAGTTTTTGGCCATTAAACATACACCATCCAACGAATTTAGCGAAGGTAGACACGCCTCCCTACCGATGAGGTAAAGGGTGGCACGAGCAGACTACGCCCTCCCCCTGCACCTCAAGCTACTTGACGAGCTGCTGCAGAGGTATAATGGCTACTCTGTGCTTATCAGCTCCTGCGAGATTAGTGCGTGTTAGTAAGGCTTTGTCGTGGCGCCCTCTGACCAGCAGTTGCGCGCTGTTATCGCCCCACCCCAGACTTCGTGGCGAAACAATTAAAATAGGTTGCTCATCTGGATTTTGGGGTGATACCAGTGTAGCAGGTGAGTGAGAGGGGAGGGGTAAGGCACCATGTGCTGGTGGGTAGGGGTGGGTTAACAGTGGAGGTATCCTATATTGTATGTAAGCCACACCCCTCACTTCCAAAGTAATCTTGGGTCAAGCTACCAACTCAATAGTTGGCGTAGCCAGACCCTTTACCTACTGCTGTGCAAGAAAAGGGATGCAATAGGGGCACTTGTTCTGCTGACTCAGCGTATAATCCACCACCACTAGACAATTCAAATGCCCTACTTCTTCAGGTCACTCAATTGCATTTGGTCAGACCTTTATCCCTTCGATGAAGTAGGTAAAGGGTCTAGCTACGTCAGACTACCAACTCGAGGAATGGAATTGAAGTCTAGATATTGGATCTTAAATGCCCAATGAAATGTTTGTGTTTGATGTAGCTTATAGATTTGAAGACCCCTTACCAGAATATAGTTTCAATAGGTGTCTGCTAAACTACACAACACGCACATATAACACACACATAACACGTGGCAGTCGTTGATTATTTGCATGTCAAATCAATAATTGCATATTGAGGTGCACATGTGCAATGTGTAGCTCCTCAGTTGATTCGCCATGGCAACCTGGACTACCTCGTGGCTGACTATCTCTCTGAGATCACAATGTCATTGCTGACTGCAATTAAAACCAAGATACCAGTATGTGTACCATCATCTTATGCTCCACCCCTTACCCACTATTGACTCGTTATTCCATGCAGACGCTGGGCTATGCACCGGACTTTGTTCAGAGCCTGGCTCCTATGCTAGGTCAGATAAAGAGCTCGGGTCTGAAGGTCATCAGTAATGCAGGTGGCATCAACCCAACCTGTTGTGTGGAGGCTTTACAAGCAGCTTCCAAGCAGGCTGGGGTGGAGCTTTCAGTTGCTATGGTCACTGGTGATGACCTTTTGAGCAAGGTGGGTGTGTCTGGATGTTGCTATCGCCACCGTGATTTCTGTCACTTTGTTTTAGAGGGATGAAGTGGCCAGTGCAGGAGTCCAGGACTTGGATACTGGTGATCCTTTACCAGCTAGGCTGTCTAGTATGAACGCATATCTGGGGTGAGTTTGTGTGTGCACGTAGTGTGTGTACCCCACATGTCCAGCCTGCTGTGGATCGAGAGCAGGTCAGGGTATATTTATTGGAACCAAACTTGGGAGGGGTGGGGCACATAGTCGTGACCTGCGTCATGGGTACCATGTGGTGTTTTCTCTCAGAGCCTTTCCTATAGCAGAAGCTCTGAGTCACGGAGCAGACATTGTCGTCACTGGTAGATGTACGGATTCTTCAATGGTTCTCGCTCCACTTATACACAAGGTGAGATTTGTTTTATGTCACATGACGTGCTTCAATGTCACATGACATGCTTCAATCTGTCATGTGCACTTTCCTTTTCATGTAGTTTGGTTGGAATGCAACAGACTTTGATCGCTTAGCAGCAGGCAGGTACGACAGTATGGAGGTGTGGTCATTGGGTGTGGTCAGTGTGGGTTACAGCTGGTTTTACGTGTTAGTTTGGCAGGTCATATCATAGAATGTGGAGCTCAAGCCACAGGCGGCATCTTCACGGACTGGGACACAGTGAAGGGATGGTATGTACAGACTGGGACACAGTGAAGGGATGGTATGCACAGACTGGGACACAGTGAAGGGATGGTGTGCACAGACTGGGACACAGTGAAGGGATGGTATGTACAGACTGGGACACAGTGAAGGGATGGTATGTACAGACTGGGACACAGTGAAGGGATGGTGTGCACAGACTGGGACACAGTGAAGGGACAGACTGGGACACAGTGAAGGGATGGTATGCACAGACTGGGACACAGTGAAGGGATGGTATGCACAGACTGGGACACAGTGAAGGGATGGTGTGCACAGACTGGGACACAGTGAAGGGACAGACTGGGACACAGTGAAGGGATGGTGTGCACAGACTGGGACACAGTGAAGGGATGGTATGCACAGACTGGGGCACAGTGAAGGGATGGTGTGCACAGACTGGGACACAGTGAAGGGATGGTGTGCACAGACTGGGACACAGTGAAGGGATGGTATGTACAGACTGGGACACAGTGAAGGGATGGTATGCACAGACTGGGACACAGTGAAGGGATGGTGTGCACAGACTGGGACACAGTGAAGGGATGGTATGTACAGACTGGGACACAGTGAAGGGATGGTATGCCCAGACTGGCACAGTTAAGTGTATGGTGTGCACAGACTGGGCACAAGTGAAGGATGGTTATTTACAGACCCGGGGACACAGTGAGGATGGTATGTACGACTGGGACACAGTGAAGGGATGGTGCTTCGCTAGACTGTGGACAACAGTGAGGGACAGACTGGGACACAGTGAAGGATGGTATGCACAGACTGGGTACACATGAAGGGCATGGTATCACAGACTGGGACACCGTGAATGGATGGTGTGCACAGCTGGACCACAGTGAAGGTACGACTGGTGACACGTGAATGGATGGTTGCCACAGACTGGGACACAGTGAGGGAATGGTATTGGCACAGACTGGGTCACAGTGAAGGATGGTGTTCGCAGACTGGGACAGGGGGGGCCTGGTGAGCGGGGGGGATGGTTGGTGTGGCACATACTGGGAACCCAGTGAAGGGAATGGTAATGCACACCTGGGGCACAGTGAAAGGGATGTATGCACAGAAATGGACACAGTGAAGAGGATTGTGGCACAGACTGGGACACAGTGAAGGGATGGTGTGCACAGACTGGGACACAGTGAAGGGATGGTATGCACAGACTGGGGCACAGTGAAGGGATGGTATGCACAGACTGGGACACAGTGAAGGGATGGTGTGCACAGACTGGGACACAGTGAAGGGATGGTATGCACAGACTGGGACACAGTGAAGGGATGGTATGCACAGACTGGGGCACAGTGAAGGGATGGTGTGCACAGACTGGGACACAGTGAAGGGACGACTGGGACACAGTGAAGGGATGGTAATGCACAACTGTGACACGTGAAGGGATGGTATGCACTACCCTGGGACACAGTGAAGGGATTGTGGTGCACAGACCTGGCACATTGAAGGGACAGACTTGAACACAGTGAAGGGATTGTGTGCACAGACTGGGACCCAGTGAAGGGATGGTATGGACAGACTGGGACACAGTGAAGGGACAGACTGGGACACAGTGAAGGGATGGTATGCACAGACTGGGACACAGTGAAGGGATGGTATGCACAGACTGGGACACAGTGAAGGGATGGTATGGACAGACTGGGACACAGTGAAGGGACAGACTGGGACACAGTGAAGGGATGGTATGCACAGACTGGGACACAGTGAAGGGATGGTATGCACAGACTGGGACACAGTGAAGGGATGGTATGGACAGACTGGGACACAGTGAAGGGACAGACTGGGACACAGTGAAGGGATGGTATGCACAGACTGGGACACAGTGAAGGGATGGTATGCACAGACTGGGACACAGTGAAGGGATGGTATGGACAGACTGGGACACAGTGAAGGGACAGACTGGGACACAGTGAAGGGATGGTATGCACAGACTGGGACACAGTGAAGGGATGGTATGCACAGACTGGGACACAGTGAAGGGATGGTATGGACAGACTGGGACACAGTGAAGGGACAGACTGGGACACAGTGAAGGGATGGTATGCACAGACTGGGACACAGTGAAGGGATGGTATGCACAGACTGGGACACAGTGAAGGGATGGTATGGACAGACTGGGACACAGTGAAGGGACAGACTGGGACACAGTGAAGGGATGGTATGGACAGACTGGGACACAGTGAAGGGATGGTATGCACAGACTGGGACACAGTGAAGGGATGGTATGGACAGACTGGGACACAGTGAAGGGACAGACTGGGGCACAGTGAAGGGATGGTGTGCACAGACTGGGACACAGTGAAGGGATGGTATGTACAGACTGGGACACAGTGAAGGGA
>WLWD01000194.1_pt1 | contig 25087 bp, 35 predicted proteins | sample 6712731 | NCBI WGS metagenome assembly WLWD01 (sample SAMN12718690, study PRJNA576275) | sponge metagenome | isolation source: marine sponge | host: Mycale hentscheli | place: New Zealand: South Island, Marlborough, Capsize Point | collected 2014-11-01 | reverse complement strand
AACACAACTCGCCCTTAAATGAACGAACACTGCACTGGGTATGTCTCTTCCTGCGCAAATGTCCGTTGTATGCTAATCCAGAGTGCAGTTAGACTACGCCCCAGACAATCAAAGGTAGATAGGTTTTAAGTTATATGAAATTGAAGAATAGTACAATGATGAGTAAACGAATAGGAAGTCGAATAATATTCAAGAAAATATGAAATGAAGAATGCGATGAATGGCTAGAAGAGTTGAACAAATGCAACAAAACTGAACAACTGCAACAAACTGAACAACTGCACAACTGATTGAACTGAGCTGGGTCAGTCCACTATATACTGTAGCTCAGTCCAAGGGGGGTTGTTTTCATGAAGCTAATGCGTAAATGTGTGTTTGAATGAAGTGTGAATGTATGTTTGTCCTTTCTCAATAAGGTGTAAATCATTAATTAATTGTTTATTGTTGTGCCATCTGGCCTATGTTTGTCACTTGTTTGCTTGCTCCAACATCCCGGGCCCCAAAGGCGAACTTTGTTTGGCTTTATCACTTTTCTTTAGTAGAAGAACAAGTTTGCAGATTGGACGTCGTAACAAACTCTTGGCTGTCTTGACTAACACCACTCTGACTAGACCATCTTGTCCTGGGTAAGTCTTGACGATTCTTCCCAGAGGCCAACTGTTTTGAAAAGTTGTCGAGTCTTTGAGGAGGACGATGTCTCCAACTTGAATATCTTCATGAATTTTCCTCCACTTGTTGAGTCTGTTTAATGTACGAATGTATTCTGTCGACCATCTGTACCAGAACTCTCTGATAACCAATTGACAAAGATTCCAGCGTTTGAGCGTTGAAGGTTGCTGCAGTATATCTCCCTTGTCTGGTAAGGCTTCTAGTGGCCTTCCTACTAGGAAGTGACCTGGCGTGAGGACATCGAGTCCGTCTTCATCTGTACTGTCAAATGGCACTAGTGGTCGACTGTTGAGACATGATTCAACCAGAGTGATAACAGTATAGAGTTCTTCATAGGTGAACTTATGGAGTCCCACAGTCTTCTTGAGAAGTGTCTTTGCAGATTTTACTGCTGCCTCCCAGAGGCCTCCAAAGTGAGGGGCTCTCTCTGGGCTGAAATGCCACTGAATGTCTTGATGGAGGCAGTAAGCATGAACAGTGTCTTGCAGTGGTTTCTCCTTCAGAAGTTGATACAATTCACGAAGATCTCTTTCTGCACCTACAAAGTTGGTGCCATTGTCACTGAATATTTCCTTGGGCTTTCCTCTTCTTGCAATGAATCGCCTCAGTGTAGCCACAAAGGCTACAGCAGTCATGTCTGTGACAAACTCCAGGTGAATGGCTTTAACTACGAAGTCTACGAACACACAGAGGTAGTTCTTGACCATAACAGGCTTCCTTGGGCTGCCACGTTTCACTAGAAAAGGTCCAGCGTAGTCAATACCCACTGTGGAGAAAACATCGCTGGGTGTGATATGCTGAGGTGGTAGCTGTCCCATGCGTTGTTCCGCGACGACCTGTGACTGCTTGCGACAAATCACACACTTACGGCAAACATTATGGACGAAGCGTTTCCCAGCAATGACGTGGAACGATCGGCTGAGAATAGACAGGAGAAGTGTAGGGCCAGCGAAGTCGATACCAACTCTGTTGAAGGCCATGTCAGGAGTCGTGCGCGACAAAGGTAGCATACCGATGGAATGGCTGAGTGGCTTGGCATATGCACGTTGACAGATGGAGCATGTTTGGCTGACTATCTTCAGTAAGTTTCTCAAGTTGCTGATCAAATAGGTGTTAGCCAGTATAGATGCCATAGCTGTGACACCTGCGTGGCTGTAGGTGCGATGAAGAGTTCGCACCAACAATTTGGTGACGATGGATTTGGAGTGAAGAAGGGTAAGCTGGAGAGGCGTGATGGGTGACTCCGGATCTCGAACTCGACTCTGCACCAGGATGTGACTATGTCAGGAGAGGCGGAGTTCAAATTTGAAAAGATGATGGCTTCTCGGCAGGCTGTGGGACTGTTGGATGGCCAAAAAGACTTCTGGAAAGTGTTCTCTTTGGGAAAGTTTGTAGATGGAGTGTTTAGAAAGTTCAATTTCCTCAAAGGTGAGAACGTCCTTGAGGCGGTTTGAAGAGTCACGTCTACAATTGGAAACAAAACGTAACATCCAAGCTATTACACGTACCAGCATGAAAAACGAGGAGAATCTGTTTCACAACGAGTGAAGGAAGTGGATCCGGGCTTGTGGAAGCTGGAGGCAGGGTTTGATGGAGACTGAAAATAAGGATGTAGGATCTTGCTCTTAGGCCATGATGGTTGAAGTTGGAGGAGCCAGGACGGTCCTGCCCACCAGAGTGCTGACGCGGACAGTTCCGGGCCCCGGACACCTCGGCTGGCTAAATCTGCTAGGTTGTCTTCTGACGCGACATGACGCCAGATGACACCAGGGAGCTTCTGTTGTATCTTGTGAATCCTGTGGGCAACAAACCGATCTAGTTGAGGTGGTGTCTGTGATAAGGTAATATGCATAATGTTATTACAGCTCTACTTTCATATCTTAACAGCAAATTTTGACATGTAGTGTTTGCATCAAAAATGAAGTTATTTATCAATAGATTGCATTTTCAAATTATTTTATATTGTATTATTATTAACATGTGTATTTTGATATATGTAGTACGGAGTATCACATAGAACACAAATGAATGTCAATTAAACATCACTTTGTAACTCAGATATCACTGTGTCCACTAACTTTCTCTATTATATCTGGTGGGGTGTGTAAAGTCCCACCACTTGAGCTCTTCTAATTACGAAGGACCAGATTGCTTACTTAAGATGGCTCTAGACTAGAACTACCCGCAACCGCTGGCGCAAGCTTGCAGTCTTGAGCAGCAGTCTTATAAAAGCGCGCACTCTCTAGCGATGTCTTGCAGCTCAGAGGTAAACAATATTTATCAACATACAAGCACAAACATTATAAGGAACACAAAGGATAAGGAAAGTTGTGGTTACACGGAAATCATGAATATAATTAAGAGGGAAGGGAATAGGAAATGGTAAACAGAAACAAATGACAAGTACGGATTACAACAGGTAAGGTAAAGTAAACGTTCAACGTTTGAATGTTTATGTCTAAGTGACGTTTTACGGAATCCTAGACAATATCATTAATACTTATTATTATGTCCTCAAATTGAATAAATATAACATCAAAATTCTTACATATTAGAGTAGTTTAACTATATTAGCCAATGGTATACAGTGAGGTGCAGGGTAGGAAGATGCAACAAAAGACTAACTGAAAAAATGGTTGGACATTGTGAATTTATAGCCAACCACACACATAGCGATACATAAAAAGAATGAATGTTACTGCCCATGCCCTGTAGGTAAATCACCCGTCTTAGAATATTCTAGAGCGTTCTTTCAGTTTGTAAATGTTTGAACCACTAGTGGTATTGATTACATCCAGTGCCTGCCAACTTCCATACAACAAAAATACATGTACAGAATATTGTTCTCTTCACTGTGGGTGGCCCCACAAGTTCATTTTAACTAATTTCCTAAATTGGGTGTGGTTTGTATGATGTCTTGTTGAGAACAGCTACTCTGGTCCGTGTATTCATGCTATACAGTCCAATCGCCACCGTGACCGGAAGTCATAGACTTTCTTACTAGCCTTATTAAATATGTAGCAATTACGTCATTACAGGCACAAGATTGGGCTTGCAGTTTTCCTGGATCTCGGAAAACTGACTCATGACTTGTATCATACTATTATGTTCACATGAGTGTTACAACTCACAAAATATTCTCAGAAGTAGCTATTTATAAGAAAACTCTCCACAAAGACACTTCACAACTGCTTGTTATTGTGTTATAGTGGCTAGTGAGGGTCATCTTTAATGGTGAATGCAACATGCAGTTTTATTGAGAACAAATATTTAACAATAAAATACTGTTGCTACTGTTGGCTTCATTAAATGGAGCTAGCATGTTGGGAACTGAGTTTTGACCATTAAATGTATAGGCGAGTATTTTGCTCTACGTTGATATAATATCAACAAAAATGTTCATACGCAAGCCACAGTAGCACTGTAATGGCTATTCCAAATACTTACTTCATTAGGAAGCTTTGCTAATGGTAGTAAAAGCGCATACATTGGCACAGAATGACTTGTTGGAGAGTTATAAAGCAAGGAAAATTATGACCAAAATTGAGAAAAATATTGATGTTCTTATTTATTTATTTAATTAGCTATTTAGTACTGTTGCAATTGCTTGATCTTTTGCATAGACAGCAACAACAAACAATAAATATAAGTATAAATAAAAAATATACATACATATAATATATGTATTAAAATTGACCATTAATTATAGCAAATAAATACAGAACTACTCTCTTATCTTAATTTCCTGAGTAGTGATAACATGTAGTATCAAGTTTAAGCCATTCTGAGTAGCTACTTCTATTACTAGTAACTCTAGAACAAGCTCTCAGCTACAAAAAAAAGTCCAGAGTTCTTTTTGTAACTTCAGTTAATTATGAATTATATACTTATCTCAGCTTTCCTCCTGTAGTGGTAGCTTCATTAGAAGCCATTCAGGCTTCCAGTGGCTCTTGACAATCAACAAGCAACAATTAGAAGCTCCTCCAAAAAGTCGAGTCTTTTAATTACGCATATAGCTAGGTAAATGCCACGGTAACCACTTCCCGCAACTTCGAATTGAAAAAATAAAATAAAGTAATAATATCTTCATAAGGCACTTTTATTTTTTTTGCTAGACTAAAGAATGAGTAGTTATTACACTATAACTTGCCAAAATTATAGTATTCCTAGAATTCAAGCGCAAGCCCGCTTCTCGGCCTTATTGAATTCAGATTTCTTCTTCCTTGCGCATGCTTTGTGATTAGCGTCTCGATAGCGCATGTCTGAAACGCTATCTCTCTCGCTATATAAGAAGAGTTTATAAACGCTATACGCTTTGTAATTCAGTTTGTGAATTATCAGTGTTGGTGGTTTTGGCGATTTTGAAAGGTTTTTAGGGACTTTTGTTGGTTACATTTATACACGCAAGTGAGCACCAAGCGATCTTGTGGAGTAAGATTGGTCCGGTGATCTCTGTACGATGGCTGGACAGATGGAAGCCGAGATGAGAAGTGAATTTGTAGCGCTTCAGCAGATGAGGTAATCTATACAATATTATGCTACCATTTTATCAAAATTAATCTCTCCTGTAGCCAATGTCCGAAACCGATTGGCAACAACCTGTCTACTACTCCCGATGAAGTATCTGCCCTTAAGGTATACTAAATTAAAGTCTAAACTTTAATTAGCTAGAGTTTTATTGATAATAAAATGATTACTCCAGGCTAAAGTGCGCCGTGTCCTGGAACACGTGGTGGAATGGAAAGAAATGCATGACGAAATGGTTAAGGATTTCAAGAAGGCAGAATTTAAATTCCAAAAGGAACACCGATCTAAGCAAGTAAGTATGAGATATATTCAACTGAGGATTTCATCATAAAGTATAGGGGTCACCACTTGCCTAGTGTAGCTAGCAGTTAAGGAATGACAACAATTAGTTATAGTAATCCCATTGTATTTACCTATTGTATTGTTCTAGGACGAAGTTCTGAAACTTAAGGCTGACTTATGCAAACAAAACAAGGCCTTGCTACTCTCTAACTTGAAAAATAAGAATTTGGAAAAGCAAGTACGTATGTAGTAACTTACGATATTGTAAAATATTACACATATTTACATATTTCTGATATCTATTTTATGTGTACATTATAAGTATATCTCATAAATAATTCTTATCAATACTTCTAGGTTATGATGGCTAAGAGTTGCTGCTCTGAGCTAGAACAGACTCTGGTGGACAAGGAAATGATGATTGGTTCAATGAAGAGCAATGTAGAGGAGCTGAAAGAAAAGAATCTGGTTTTGACCAAAAAGGCAACTGAATCAGAGGAAATCAAACATGGCTACAAAACTATGAAAGAAAAAGCTACTGGTCTTTTTCACAAGGTATATACTATTACTAAAACAATGAACTATGTAAAAATTTCTATTAAAATGTAATTGAATTGTGCAGTGGATGCAAGCAAAAAGCCAAGTGTCAGAAGTGCTACTGACTCTACAGGACAAACATGGTGAAACTATTGCTCTGAGCAAGAAACTGGACACAGTTAAAGCGACAAACAAGGCACTGAAAGCTCATGTAAATGACCTTGAGAATGAAAACTGTGTTCTAAACAAAGAAGCCTGTGGCCTCCTTGACGAGGTTAATAGCATTTATTATAGTACAAATGCTAGAAATAATATAGACTTTTCCAAGTAAATAATATTTTGTTATTATAGTGGATGATGGCTAGAGACAAGTTGTCTGAATTTGAAAAGACTTTGGCAGACAACAAAATGGAGGCCATTATCTTGAACCAAGAATTGCATATAATGCAAGCCACGCACAAAGCAATGAAAACTGACATCAAGGAGCTTGAAGAGGAGAATGGTGCACTTGAAGAAAAAGTGTGTGGCCTCTTTGACACGGTTAATAACAATTATTACGATGAGTGTTGTAATGCTTAAGTCACAACATAATTTCTAAAAGAAAAAATATTATTTTGTTACAGTGGATGACTTATAAAGAGCAACTGTCACAGCTGGAACTGGATCTATGTGACAAAAATAAGGAAACACTCGATTTGAAACAGGAATTGAATGAGCTGAAATCTATAAATCAGGAATTGACTGCTAACATGAAGGAACTACAAAATGAGAATGGTGACCTTGAAGAAGAAGCTTGTAGCCTCTTTGACAAGGTTAATAGTAATTATTGGCAAGCAAACAGAAAGAGTGACATTATCAGGAATAAAGTAGTTTAAAAATCAGGGTTTTCGTTTGTTTATAAAGTTGGAATGAAATTACATCGATTTTGGCCCTCACACTTGTGTTTACTCAGAGGGTAACCCTGTTCCGTACTCAACTAATCAGAATACTTTGGCATATTATTCTTTACAGGTATCACAGCAGTATCCAAGGTTTAGTACTTGTAAGCTACCTTGGAGATAGCTATGTGAACTTTTATTGAACTAATTAAGTATTACAGTCTTACCGGAGTTCATGTTTTATAAGAAAATGTGACGATAGTGAAGATTGTTTTTTTATGCCATACACAATAGTATTATTCTTACTTGAAAATCCACAAAATGTTAGGTGTCTACTATGGTTTAGAAAAAAAATAACGAGAAATCGTTAACTATTACTCTTTAACCCTTTCGTTCCGGATCCCGCTTTAAAGCGGGTTAAGACCGATTGACTTCTCCGAATTTTTAAAAATAGTTACTTTATAGCTAGAACCTTCAGATTGCATACACAGGTGCCCAATGCATTGAAGAAGCATCTAAAATAGCTTCCAGCCAGGACTGCTTCGACAGTACCTCACAGCAGTTGCGTTTATTTCTTCCTCGGCAAAAAAAAACAACATCGGTTCTCCGTCGAATTTTAAAAAAAGTTACCGTCTTCACAGCAGCTTCATTTATGGATCCAGTCATCTCCAGAGCTTTGTAGAAGCAGCAAAAAATTGCTTGAGCTCAGTAGCCTTCCATAACACATTGAAACAACCGCTTCTTTGCCGACCAAGACTTTGCGGTTTGACTTACTGTCTTCTCCATTTTTTATAAAATCGCCAGTTCAACTGGGGACCTCCCTATTACGTACAGTCTTAGGTAATGCTTATTACATCATAGGAAAAAAGTGAGCGTGTCGTGTGACCCCGGTAACTATGCCAAAAAAAAAATTTTTCAAAGTCATTTTTTGGAAGATGGCGTCTAGAAGTTACAATGCGGTGCAAGTTTTAGACTTGCTTGATGTTGACTCTAGCGACTCAGGATCAAGCGGAGAGAAGGGAGACGACATCTAGGGCTATAGGAGGCCCTGTATCAGGGTTGGTGGACCAGACCCCGTCAACTCTGATACTGAAAATGGGAGTCAAGAAGATGATCGAGGTAAGCTTGTCTTTCTCTTGTCTTTCTCTTGAAAAATAGCAAGCTTCTGTTGTGGAAAGGACTTATTTATAGCTATATTGAGATAGAGTAAGCTGTTTAGCTATAATATTATATATATTTCATTGAGTTTTGAGATTTGAAAGTGGCTTGTGGTTTTTTGAATAAATTCAAATTTTCAAAAAAATTAAAAAAAGTTTTTACCACATATACTACTAGGACCAGATGTGAATGCAGTCACCGACCCAGATTACGCAGATGAGGGGACAGGAGCAGAGTCTTCCAGTGATGAAGGAGAAGATACCGGACCTGAGTCTTCCAATGATGAAACACGAATAGGCAGCAGGTTCCAGTGATGAAGAAGAGGAAGTGGCTCCTCCTGCTCCGAGTTCTGGACGTCCTCGCGGTCGGAGAAGGCGGGAATTGAAGAACAAGAGTCGGGTGGATGAGGTAGAAGGAGAGTGGAAGAAAGATGACAACACACCCATTGATATTCCATAATCTTTTGTGTAAAGGACCACAGACTTTGATATTTGTGGCTGCTCCCCCCCCCCCCCTCCCCCTCCCTGAACATCCCAAAAGTTGTAATATGTATTGTTATTGTCGTTGTCGTTGTCTGTGTTTTTGTGGTGTTGTAGTGGAGCTTCACACTCGATGTATATGTGTGTGCGTGGAGTTGAAATGTTATTCTGGCGCTTCCAGATCTAACCGGGGAGGGAACGAACTGGGGGGGGAGGGGGGTCTTTTCCAATCGGGTCTACTATGCCCATGTAAGTTGAATTTCATGTATGTGTGTGTGTGTACACCAGTCAATTTATATTATACATTTATTTTTATGATCTGTATTCACCTGTATCTTCTTTTTTCTAGTGTGTGTGTGTGTGTATGTGTGTGTGTGCATTTGTGGAATTAGAGAGAGCATCCGTGGACAAACAGTATGTGGCGCTTCCGTATACAACCTGGGAGGGAACTCTGGATCTTTTTGGATCGTGACTACTATGCCCATGTAAGTTGAATTTCATGTGTGTGTGTGTGTGTGTGTGGTGTACACCAGTCAATTTATGTATAATAAAATATACATTTATTTTTATGATCTGTATTCACCTGTAGCTTCTTTTTTCTTGTGTGTGTGTGTGTGTGTGTGTGTGTGTGTGTGTGTGTGTATGTGTGTATGTGTGTGCGTGCATTTGTGGAAAGAGAGAGAGAGCAACCATGAACAAACAGTATGTGGCGTTTCCGGATCCAACCTGAGAGAGAACGAACTCGGTGGTCTTTTTCGGTCTGTGACATCATCCATGCCTGGTAAGTTGAATTTCATTTTTTCAACTTACTGATATTTGGGTGTCCAGCTAGGGCTGGGGGGGGTTTATGGTACAAGAATGTCAGTGAAAAGTAATGACGGGGGAGGGGGGGGTTATGGTACAAGAATGTCAGTGAAAAGTAATGATGGGGGAGGGGGGGTTATGGTACAAGAATTTCAGTGAAAAGTAATGACGGGGGAGGGGGGGCTCAATTCAGCGAGGCCAGCTGTTATGTTACAAATGTCATTGTTGTCTTGTGTTTTTTTTGTATTGTATGGAGGTTTCGGATCCTGTGGGAGGGATCGTTCAGTCTGTGACACCATCCATGCCGGGTAAGTTGAATTCCACGTGTGTGCTTGTACTGCTTTTCATTTTCAAAGTACACTTTCTCAATACATGTTTCTCTCATGTACAGTGTAGAGTATACATACCAGGGTTCATACAGTGGGAGGCATGGCTGGGTTCCCCCCTAGAATTTTGGGAGTTGAATAGAAATGAACATTTAGGAAGCATTTATTTTTAGTCTGATATTGTATCCCATTATGTTCCTATCATAACTGAGCCATTTAGTGCATAGGACCGAACACTGATCATCAGTGTGAAGTATAGACTCTTATGCAAAGATGTGCATCAAAGTAGTGTAGGTTCCAAAAAATGGGTGTGCACTCGGAGCCCCACCCCAAACAAAAATCCTGTATGAAACCGCATACAATACATCATAAAGTTGCAATTATATAGGATCATGAATAATTTGTTGTTTGTATTACAAATATCTTTGTTGTTTGTGTTTTTGTGTATATGAAATTGTTTTGTAGTGGAGCTCGACGTCCGATGGCATACGTTCCTTGTGGACACTCATAGATGTCTCCTACATGATCACAATCAGCACCACGCACAACAAACAACATATTTTATTGTTGAACTAATATAATATTGGTATATAATGCATCAAACAATATTATTTCTATTTTATTTTTATTTTTTTATTGATGGGAAAAGTGGATTTTTTGGGGGAAAAAAATTTTTTTTTTGAAGTATTAGTAGATGGCTTAAATATTATTCAATTTTCTCAATCAAAAAATGAGGGGAATCCCAAACTCTTGGTCTATTTAGTGATATATGGTTGCTATGGGGTTTTCCCAGCCAGCATCGAGTTAAAAAAATAAAACGGCAATGCTCTATTCCGCGGTAGAAAATTAGATTTTTCCACGCGCGTCAAAACAATTCAGGAACGAGAGGGTTAAACAGTGTTTTTTTTACTACTACAGTAGTAGGCAATTATTATTATAGAGCAGTGCTAATAATAGGTAAGGTAATTTTTTGAAATTCTTTATTTTTCATTTTTAATTTATTGTGTCAACTATTTCCAGCAAGTTGTTATTAAGGCATTGAAGCCTAGTTATCATCTATATGTAATTAAAAACTAAGTAGATTTTTTTAGTAGCTGGAGTATTTATGTAAGAAAGCACTTGTATTTTAGACTGTCAGAATGGCTTCTCTGCTACAGAAGCTACCACCTCGCGGGAAAATTGAGGTGGCAGGGAGCTTAAACTTTAACATCAGGGAAACAAAATTAACTTAAATTAGTTTAGCTACCTCATTGTTTGAATTACTTGAACACAATGGATTGCTCACAATTTGTGCTGAAATACATCACTAGTTATTGACCCCTCAAAAAGACTTCGGCAAGAAGTCGAAACTTCCCGTTAAGTTATAATTAAAAATATTGGCTGTAAAGAGAAAAAATTCATATCGCTATGAATATACTTGTTACAAATGCATTATTAACTACATAATTTCCCAAAGTAAATGTGAATATTTTGTCATAGTGGATGACTGCTAAAGATCAATTGTCTGAATTGAAAATGGGTCTACATGACAAAACACTCGATTTGAAACAGGATTTAGATGAACTGAAGGATACATATCAATCAGTGACAGCTAATATGAAGGAACTGCAAAATGAAAATGGCCACCTTCAAGAAGAAGCCAGTAGCCTCTTTGACAAGGTTAATAGCAATGATTTTAGTACATATAGTACAAATTAATTGTTTGCAATCAAATTTCTACAATTACATGTGAATATTACGTCTTAGTGGATGACAGCTGAAGACAAGTTGTCTGAACTTGAACTCGATCTACGTGACATAAGAAAGGAAACACTCAACTTCAATCAGGAGTTAGATGAAGTGAAAGATAAACATTCAGCATTGAAAACTCAATTGGAGGAACTATGCAATGAAAATAGTGATCTCGAAGAAGAAGCATGTGGCCTCTTTGACAAGGTTTATGCTACTTACTAGATTAAAAAATTTCCATTGTTTATAACTTAGTTTCTGTAGTAGTTTACTTATTATTTTGTTATTTTGTGACAGTGGATGATTGCTGAAGATAAATTATCTGAACTGGAGTTGAACCTACTGGACAAAAATATGAAAACAACTGTTCTAAACCAGGAATTGGACTCAGCAAAAAGAAAGATTGAGGAAATGACAGTCCAGATGAAGTACATAGAAATAGAGAATCATGATTTGGAACAAGAAGTACGCGATCTCTTTGACAAGGTAAAGATGTAGCTATAGTATGTCATCATAAAATTAGTAGATACTGCTTTCTATAGTGCTGTTAGTTTCTTAACAACATGTATTTCTTCATTCTTGTGTATATGTTGTAGTGGATGTTTGCAAAAGATCAAAACTCTGAACTTGTACTGACATTACAGGACAAAAACTTGGAGGTGAGAGCCTTAGTTCAAGAAGTAGACACTGTGACAACGAAGAGCAAGAGAAGCACTCTGCTCAGCGTCACGCCGAGCATACTTAACAAATACAAGGACAGTCTGTGACAAGGTAATATGCATATTGTTATTATTACAGCTCTATTTTCATGTTTTGAAGAGCAATTGTTTATATGTATTTGTGAATGCATAAAATTAATGTTCTTTGCATTAAAATGAAGTCATTTATAGATGCATTGTAATTTCCAGTTATTTTTATTGTTTAATTATTAACATGTGTATTTTTGTATATAATACAGAGTATCACATCTACATGCTACAAATGATACTACTAAAATTGTCCACTAACTTTCTCTATTATCTCATTAATACTTATCATGTCATCTAAATTTAATAAATATAACATCACAATTCTTACATTAGGAATTTATGACACCATTAAAATGGCTTTCTCAAAATGTTTTATTGCTGTGAATAATTTAAGACTACAATTTCATAATAATATAATCTAGGCTTGCTAGTATTTAACTAGGATGAAAGTACCCCTGAAGTACATTTGCTTGGTAGAAATTTATTGATTAGGCATCTTCTAGCTCTTTGGATGATAATCTTCAAGTCTTTTAGCTTTAATATGTTCTTACAGTTTGGCCGAAAATATTATTATGAGTGGATAAATGCTGCTATAATAGTATTGGTTATGTGTATGTACAGTTCAACATTTAGATGGGTGTGGTCTTTCAAGATTCAGTATTGTAACATCAGTGCATATTGTGGGATCCCACCCTCAAGAGATACTTGTATATGTCCATGTTGTATAAAGAACTTTGAAACTACATTACAAGTAATCATCACCTCCTTAGATAGTCACATACTGTTTCTATACATGATTAATTATTGACCTTGGATGTGGCCATCCTGTGTGGAATTTTCTAATTATTTTTTTTCTTGTGGGACATATAATTTTGCGGAATGCTGTTAATAGAACACCAGAATAAATGTGGTGTAGAAAGCATACCAACTTATACTATGACAATGGCCAATGAACATTTTTATGGTACTGTTTGAGGGTGGTGTTTAGGGAGAGATTTCTTCTTCTCTATAAGATGATGTACATCAGAGAAAAGGTGTCAGCCTGTGCTCGTTGGAGTAGGAATAATTTGGAGTCAGAGAGTTCCGAGAAGGTGAGAGTGACTTTGTTGGACGGATTCTTGCAATACGAAATGAAGCATTTCATCCATGCCAGAGTACGAAGTAGTGTTGAGAAGGATGAGTGACGTGTCCAAAAATTCCAGACTGAAGCAGGAGCAGTAATGGCTGTGAGCATAACCATCTTGGTCCCCGGCAATTCCCGTGGCGGGGACCCAACCCCTGATGGTGGCCACTGAGACTCAGAAAGGGGAAGCCATGGAGGGCCGTGCCACCAGAGATCAGAATCTGTCAGTTTCATAGCAGTGGTGTCCCTACTAGCAAGGTCAGCAGGGTTGTCGGCAGAAGCGACGTGACGCCATGAACTGTCAGGGAGGGTGTCTTGTATGCGAGCTACACGATGGGAAATAAAGGTGTCCAAATTGCAAGGCATTCGTCGGAGCCAGTGAATCACGATTTCGGAGTCCGTCTATGGATGAACATTCTGAAGAGAGATCTTGAGTGAGCTTGCCACATAATGGATGAGGTCGGCCAGCATCGTTTCAGCTTGCAATTCCAGCTGAGGAATAGTCTTGCTCTTTAAAGGACAGACGCGAGACTTGGCATATACTAGTGCAGTGGAAATGGAGCCGTCTGCGTGCACTTGCCTGAGGTAAACGGCCGCACCATAGGCAAGTTTGCTGGCATCAGAGAAGCCGTGTAGTGAGGTAGCAATGATAGGAGAAGAGTTGAGTAAGTACCGTCTAGGAACTGGGTGGTTGGTGATGAGAGGGAGTTCATCTGTCCAAACTTTCCACTGTTGTTGAATGTCTGTTGAGGTGATGTCATCCCAATTGATCTTGTCTCTCCATAGTTGTTGAAGGAGAAGCATGGCAACAAGGACACATGGTGCGAATAGTCCCAAAATGTCATGCACCTGTGCCGTGATAGAAGCAATTTGACATTTTGGTGACTAGCTTGTCAGGTGGGACAATCGAAATGGCAACATGTAAAGCGTCGCTGGTGACTTGCCAATGAATGCCTAAGGCTTTTGGAGAGTTGTGTGCTAGTGGCAAAGAGAGATCTGCTGTTTCCACTACGTGTTCAGGGATGGTGGCTCTGAAGTCATCTGAGTTGGTGCGCCACTTGCGGAGAGCCATGTCAGCTTCCTCAAGAAGGTTGCAGGTAGACTCACGAATTGTCATGGCCTCGTCAACGGTGTTAGCGCCCGACAACAAGTCGTCCACATAGAAACTTTCCTCGATGCATTGGCTGGCAAGAGGGTGGGTTTGTCGATGAGTGGAGGCGTGGTGGAGCAAAACACTTGTGGCTAGAAATGGTGATGATTTCACTCCGAATGGCACACGCTTCATGCGACAGTCTGAAGAATCCCTGAAGAGAAATCTATGGAGGTGACTGTCTTCTTCAGCTAGGTAGATCTCTTGAAACATCTTTCCGATGTCGGCCGACAGAGACACGGTATAGACTCGGAATCGAAGAAGGATGTCCGTGATGAAGGGATGAAGATTAGGGCCAGCAAGTAACTGGTCATTGAGTGAGACACCAGAGGATGTTCAGGCTGAGGCATCAAACACAGGACGCACTTTAGTAGTGGTGGAACCGTCCTTAAAGACTCCATGAACTGGTAGGTAGTATCCGTTGTTGGAGAGTTCGTTCTGTGGTATAACTTCAGCATGATCAAGCTTGAAGTAGTTTTCCATCTCGGTGTTGAAAACATCCAGCTTGCCTTTACGTAATAGGCTTCGCCATTCTTCTGGAGTCACCCAACTGTGGAGGGTTGTGTACGCGGGGCAACTTGACAGAGTAGCGTCCGTCAGACTATCTAGTAAGGTGAGAACTAAATTGTTGAAGAGCGGATTCCTCTTCAGTGGTGTGTCGAGAAACCTCAAGTACCTCTCTACTCCAAGCTCAGGAACTTGTTGAGTGGAGGCAGCAGTCCAGTCACCGTCCACCCAAAGATGGTGGAAGTGGCGGCAACTCTTGTAGTAGGACAGAAACGGTGGTTGAGGCATAAAGATAAATCAAGTGTCCCTATGAGGACGTCCATCCGACCTCCAAAGTCACTGTTGGTACGCTGTAAATTTTTTAGAATGGGGTTGCGTGTAATGACTTCTGGATCAGGAGGAGGTGTCGACGGCGGGAGCTTTGGCGTAACTGCCAATAATAATAATAATAATAATAATAATAATAATAATAATAATAACATAGTTTTCATTCTCGAGGTCATTTACATGACCATAAATGTATGGGCAAGTATTTTGCTCTGCGTTGATATAATATCAACAAAAATGTTCATACGCAAGCCACAGTAGCACTGTAATGGCTATTCCAAATACTTACTTCATTAGGAAGCTTTGCTAATGGTAGTAAAAGCGCATACATTGGCACGGAATGACTTGTTGGAGAGTTATAAAGCATGGAAAATATGACCAAAAGTGAGAAAAGTATTGATGTTCTTATTTATTTATTTAATTAGCTATTTAGTACTGTTGTAATTGCGTGATCTTTTGCATAGACAGCAACAACAAACAATAAATATAAGTATAATAATAAAATATATCTTATATATGTATTAAAATTGACCATTAATTATAGCAAATAAAATACAGAACTACTCTTTTACCTAAATGTCCTGAGTAGTGATAACATGTAGTATCAAGTTTAAGCCATTCTGAGTAGCTACTTCTATTACTAGTAACTCTAGAACAAGCTCTCGGCTACAAAAAAAAAGTCCAGAGTTCTTTTTGTAACTTCAGTTAACAAATATGGAATTACATACTTATCTCAGCTTTCCTCCTGTAGTGGTAGCTTCATTAGAAGCCATTCAGGCTGCCAGTGGCTCTTGACAACCAACAAGCAGCAATTAGAAGCCCCCCAAAAAAGACGAGTTTTTTAATTACCATATAGCTAGCGTAAATGCCACAGTAACCACTTCCCGCAATTTCGAATTGAAAAAATAAAATAAAATAATAATATCTTTATAAGGCACTTTAAAATACTTTAAGCGGTTAGGTCCCTATTGGTTGCGCAGTCGCAGGTTCAAACCAAGATGTAGTTTTTTCTACCATTTTTACCACATGTCAAATGTTTACCCTCATTCAGGTAATGACGATGTTTTACCAACTCTAATCAGCTCATGAAATACCTATTCAGGAATACACACCGGTCGTTTTGCTGTGGGAGAGTTCTGTTTTATAGATTGCCAAGTTCTTGTCAATGTCTATAAAATCAACATTTACTATACAATTTATTTATCATTCTGTCAACTATTACTACATGTGGGTAAACTATTAACTACACTACTGCACTCTATTTGCTTGCTATATAAGGGCCAATCTGGACTATCATATTTGATTTACTTAGATGATCTGCATAGATTAGATGTGGTGAGTTCTTACACTAAAATTGTTATAATATCATCACTGAAATTTCTTCTGAAATAGCTAATAGATCAAACTTAAGTAATTTATTAAAGGCTATATATATTATATATAATATATATAAATGCTTTGGACATTAAATTATGAATGAAGAGCAAAGATAGTATGCTACAGTTTTCGGACTAAACAATGTATCCAGGAAGAAAACCCCAGGTGTTTAGGTTCTTGTGCATCGCAATAAGTGAAGAATCTGCCATTCAAACAAAAACAGTATGGTTGCGATCCCCAATAATAATGAGTAGGAGTTGTTATTAGAGAGTGGATAGATCATTCAAAGATTGTTTCTGTGGCTCAGCTAGTATCTGTGGCTCTGATTGATTCTGTGGCTTGCTAGACTAAAGAACTAGAAGCAGACCGATATTGTGAGTAGTTATTACACTATAACTTGCCAAAATTATAGTATTCCTAGAATTGAAGCGCAAGCCCGCTTCTCGGCCTTATTGAATTCAGATTTCTTCTTCCTTGCGCATGCTTTGTGATTAGCGTCTCGATAGCGCATGTCTGAAACGCTATGTCTCTCGCTATATAAGAAGAGTTTCTAAACGCTATACGCTTTGTAATTCAGTTTGTGAATTATCAGTGTTGGTGGTTTTGGCGATTTTGAAAGGTTTTTAGGGACTTTTGTTGGTTACATTTATACACGAAAGTGAGCACCAAGCGATCTTGTGGAGTAAGATTGGTCCAGTGATCTCTGTATGATGGCTGGACAGATGGAAGCCGAGATGAGAAGTGAATTTGTAGCGCTTCAGCAGATGAGGTAATCTATACAATATTATGCTACCATTTTATCAAAATTAATCTCTCCTGTAGCCGATGTCCGAAACTGATTGGCAACAACCTGTCTACTACTCCGATGAAGTATCTGCCGTTAAGGTATACTAAATTAAAGTCTAAACTTTAATTAGCTAGAGTTTTATTGATAATAAAATGATTACTCGCAGGCTAAAGTGCGCCGTGTCCTGGAACACGTGGTGGAATGGAAAGAAATGCATGACGAAATGGTTAAGGATTTCAAGAAGGCAGAATTTAAATTCCAAAAGGAACACCGATCTAAGCAAGTAAGTATGAGTTATGTTCAACTGAGGATTTCATCATAAAGTATAGGGGGTCACCACTTGCCTATTGTAGCTAGCAGTTAAGGAATGACAACAATTAGTTGAATCATTTTATAGTAAACCAATTATATTTATCAATTGTATTGTTCTAGGACGAAGTTCTGAAACTTAAGGCTGACTTATGCAAACAAAACAAGGCCTTGCTACTCTCTAACTTGAAAAATAAGAATTTGGAAAAGCAAGTACGTATGTAGTAACTTACGATATTGTAAAAGAATATTACACATATTTACATATTTCAGATATATATTTTATGTGTACATTATAAGTATATCTCATTAATAATTCTTATCAATACTTCTAGGCTATGATGGCTAAGAATTGCTGCTCTGAGCTAGAACAGACTCTGGTGGACAAGGAAATGATGATTGGTTCAATGAAGAGCAATGTAGAGGAGCTGAAAGAAAAGAATCTGGTTTTGACCAAAAAGGCAACTGAATCAGAGGAAATGAAACATGGCTACAAAACTATGAAAGAAAAAGCTACTGTTCTTTTTCACAAGGTATATACTATTATTAAAACAATGAACTATGTAAAAATTTCTATTAAAATGTAATTGAATTGTGCAGTGGATGCAAGCAAAAAGCCAAGTGTCAGAAGTGCTACTGACTCTACAGGACAAACATGGTGAAACTATTGCTCTGAGCAAGAAACTAGACACAGTTAAAGCGACAAACAAGGCACTGAAAGCTCATGTAAATGACCTTGAGAATGAAAACTGTGTTCTAGACAAAGCAGCCTGTGGCCTCCTTGACAAGGTTAATAGCATTTATTATAGTACAAATGCTACAAATAATATAGACTTTTCCAAGTAAATAATATTTTGTTATAGTGGATGATGGCTAGAGACAAGTTGTCTGAATTGGAAAAGACTTTGGCAGACTACAAAATGGAGGCCATTATCTTGAACCAAGAATTGCATACAATGAAAGTCGCACACAAAGCAATGAAAACTGACACCAAGGAGCTTGAAGAGGAGAATGGTGCACTTGAAGAAGAAGCATGTGGCCTCTTTGACAAGGTTAATAACAATTATTATGATAAGTGTGGTAATGCTTTAGTCACTACTACTAAAAGTAAAAGTAATATTTTCTTATAGTGGATGACTTCTAAAGAGCAACTGTCACAGCTAAAACTGGATCTATGTGACAAAAATAAGGAAACACTCGATTTGAAACAGGAATTAAATCAGCTGAAATCTAACATGAAGGAACTACAAAATGAAAATGGTGACCTTGAAGAAGAAGCTTGTAGCCTCTTTGACAAGGTTAATAGTAATTATAGGCAAGCAAACTGAAAGAGTGTGACATTATCGGGAGTAAAGTAGGGTTTTAATTTGTTTATAAAGTTGGGATGAAGGCCCATCATTCTGTACTTTGACCCTCACACTTGTTGTGTTTGCTCAGACAGTGACCCTGTTCCGTACTCAACTAATCAGAATTCTTTGGCATATTAGTCTTTACAGGTATCACAGAAGTATCCGAGGGTTACTGCTTTAAGATTGCTATGTGAAAACTTGTTGAAGCTATTAAGTCTTACAGACTTAAGGAAAATGTGACGATATTGAAGACATCTAGTACTGTTGTTTTTAAATGCCATAAACAATAGTATTATTCTTACTTGAAAATCCACAAAGTTAAGTCTAATGTTAGTGTGTCTACTACGGTTTAGATATAAAATATAGTACAAGATAAACATTTTATAACTATTAGTCTTTATACAATTTATTGTTTTGCTACTACAGTAGTAGGCAAGTCTTATTTTAGAGCGGTGCTAATAAAAGGTAAGCTAAATTTTTTTTGAAATTTTTTTTTTTTTTTTGCATTTTATTTATTTGTTTCTTTTTTCAAGTCAACCATTTGCAGCAAGTAGTTACTAAGGCATTGAAGCCTAGTTATCATCTATATATAATGTAAAACTCGGTAGATATTTTTAGTAGCTGGAGTACTTTATGTGAGAAATCACTTGTATTTTAGACTGTCAGAATGGCTTTTCTGCTACAGAAGCTACCACCACTCGGGAAAATTGAGGTTAAAAAGTTATCCTATATTTGTTAAGCTAGCTACTTGTAGTTATTTTATATAGTAAATGAACCAAATGATGCCTTACTAAACTAGGTGACTGGGAGCTTAAACTGCAACGTCAGGGAAACTAAATTAATGTAAATTAGTTTAGCTACCTCATTGTTTGAATTACTACAACACAATGGCTTGCTCACCATTATGTGCTGAAGTACATCACTGGTTATTTACCCCTGAAGAGGACTTCGGCAAGAATTCGAACTTCGGGTTAAGTTAGAATTAACAATATTGGCTGTTAAAAAGAGAAAACTGTTCCTATTGTTATGAATATATACTTGTTACAAATGCATTATTAACTACATAATTTCCCAAAGTAAATGTGAATATTTTGTCATAGTGGATGACTGCTAAAGATCAATTGTCTGAATTGAAAATGGATCTACAAGATAAAACACTCGATTTGAATCAGGAGTTAGATGAACTGAAAGCTACACATCAATCAGTAATGGCTAATATGAAGGAACTGCAAAATGCAAATGGACACCATCAAGAAGAAGCATGTAGCCTCTTTAACAAGGTTAATAGCAATGATTTTGGTACATGTAATACACAGTAATTGTTTGCAATCAAATTTCTACAATTACATGTGAATATTTTGTCTTAGTGGATGACAGCTGAAGACAAGTTGTCTGAACTTGAAATCAATCTGTGTGACAAAAGAAAGGAAACACTCAATTTCAATCAGGAGTTAGATTAAGTGAAAGATAAACATCCGGCAATGGAAACTCAGATGGAGGAACTACGCAATGAAAATGGTGATCTTGAAGAAGAAGCTTGTGGCCTCTTTGAATGAAGGAACTGCAAAATGCAAATGGACACCGTCAAGAAGAAGCATGTAGCCTCTTTGACAAGGTTAATAGCAATGATTTTGGTACATGCATAGTTGCCAAGTGTACCTGAACATCTGGTGCAGTACCGGAATTATCATAGCTGCACCGTACCGCACAGGAATTACTACTTAGCCTATTGTTGTACCGGATTACAGCTGCCACACACCCCCTCTAGCAAAACTACAGCTGCCCACGTGCCAAACTAGCTGCCAGCTGCCCTAACCTTACAGTTTAACTTTTTGCCATGAGTTCAGCTCCCCCTCCAAAGAAACCAAGGAGGCAGAATCACTTCATTGAGAAGTGGATCGAAGAGTTTAGAGGGATTGGGAAGAGCCACAGAAGTAGGGAATACAATATAGAATCAGAAAAATTAATAATGTAAAATAATATCTATCAATCAAGAGACACTTAATATTTCTGCAGGTAACCTCTTTGCAAGGTGCACGATGTGTTGCTCTGACTTTAACATCAGCCATGGTGGTCGCAATGATGTTAAAACTCATGTGAATGGCAAAAAACACAGGGAGTTGGCAGCAGCAGCTGATGAAAGCTTGAGCATTGGAATTGATACATGGGTATGTGTTGCTGAACTTGAGAAAGAGATGGATATGAAGCCCTTTTTTTCAGCAGTTAAGCAGTTCTATTTGGCCACACTGAAGAAAATGTTCAAAAAGTTTCCCTTTGAAGACACTTTACTCCAAGACTTGGGCATTATCCGGCCAAACAAAACTGCTTCCTACACTGTAAACACAGTGCATAGACTAGCAAAAAGGTTTCCTCAGATTGAATTAGCTTCTTCTTGCTCCCTTGATTGTCTTGCTGAGGAATTTACCGATTTTGTTCTCTCACCCAGTGATCTTCCTCCTCTAATGTATTACAAAGACTGCGATGGAACTGACAAACCTCGCCCTGGGCCATTTTGGTGTGAAGTGGGGAAAATGAAAACCCTTCTTGGAGAATCTAGATTTCCTAAACTGGCTAAGCTAATGGCTGGTCTCCTGTCGATTCCATGTTCAAATGCAGACTCTGAGCGTGGTTTCTCAATCCTTCGTAAAATTCACACTGACCAAAGGTCAAATTTGGATCAATCTACTCTCATTAGTTTGATGTCCATCAAATATAACTGTGATGATTGTTGCCATGAAGCAAAACTTTGCTTACTAACTGTAAAAAAGCTACACATAAAGTCCTCACCACCAAATAAATATTATTTGAAATTGGAACTGAAAGAAATGTGGTCTATTGATAATGGGCATGGTTTTAAGTGTGGCTTACTAAAATGGGTGTGGTTTTGGGTGTGGCGTACTAAGATGGGTGTGGTTTTGGGTGTGGCTCACTAAAATGGGTGTGGTTTTACATTGTACCTAAAATTAGTTTCATAAACTTGGCAACTATGTACATGTAATACACAGTAATTGTTTTGCAATCAAATTTCTACAATTTACATGTGAATATTTTGTCTTAGTGGATGACAGCTGAAGACAAGTTGTCTGAACTTGAAATCAATCTATGTGACAAAAGAAAGGAAACACTCAATTTCAATCAGGAGTTAGATGAAGTGAAAGATAAACATCCGGCAATGGAAACTCAGATGGAGGAACTACGCAATGAAAATGGTGATCTTGAAGAAGAAGCTTGTGGCCTCTTTGACAAGGTTTATACTACTTACTAGATTAAAAATTTTCCATTGTTTATAACTTAATTTCTGTAGTAGTTTACTTATTCTTTTGTTATTTGTGACAGTGGATGATGGCTGAAGATAAATTATCTGAACTGGAGTTGAACCTACTGGACAAAAATATGAAAACAACTGTTCTAAACCAGGAATTGGACTCAGCAAAAAGAAAGACTGAGGAAATGACAGTCCAGATGAAGGACATAGAAATAGAGAATCATGATTTGGAACAAGAAGCATACGATCTCTTTGACAAGGTAAAGATTAAGCTATAGTATGCCATCAATAAATTTGTAAATACTGCTATGTATAGAGATGTGAGTATGTTGACAACATAATTATGTATATCTTCATTCTTGTGTATTTGTTGTAGTGGATGTGTGCAAAAGATCAAAACTCTGAGCTTGTACTGACATTACAGGACAAAAACTTGGAGGTGAGAGCCTTAATTCAAGAATTAGACTCTGTGACAAGGAAGAACAAGAGGAACACTGTGTACTCCACCTCACGCCGACCACGCTTAACAAATACAAGAACAATCTGTGATAAGGTAATAATGTATAATGTTATTACAGCTCTATTTTCATATTTTAACACAAATTTTGACATGTAGTCTTTGCATTAAAAATGAAGTTATTTATACATAGATTGCATTTTCAAGTTATTTTTTATTGTATTATTAACATGTGTATTTTGATATATGTAGTACGGAGTATCACATAGAACACAAATGAAGGTCAATTAAACATCACTTTCTGACTCAGATACCACTAAAATTGTCCACTAAGTTTCTCTATTATATCATTAATACTTATTATTATGTCCTCCAATTGAATAAATATAACATCAAAATTCTTACATTATAGAGTTGTTTAACCCTTTCGTTCCGGATCCCGCTTTGAAGCGGGTGAAGACCGATTGACTTCTCCGAATTTTTTAAAATAGTTACTTTATAGCTAGAACCTTCAGATTGCATACACAGGTGCCCAATGCATTGGAGAAGCATCTAAAATAGCTTTCAGCCAGGACTGCTTCGACAGTACCTCACAGCAGTTGCGTTTATTTCTTCCTCGGCAAAAAAAAAAACATCGGTTCTCCGTCGAATTTAAAAAAAAGTTACCTTCTTCACAGCAGCTTCATTTATGGATCCAGTCATCTCCAGAGCTTTGTAGAAGCAGCAAAAAATTGCTTGAGCTCAGTAGCCTTCCATAACACATTGAAACAACCGCTTCTTTGCCGACCAAGACTTTGCGGTTGGACTTACTGTCTTCTCCATTTTTTATAAAATCGCCAGTTCAACTGGGGACCTCCCTATTACGTACAGTCTTAGGTAATGCTTATTACATCATAGGAAAAAGTGAGCGTGTCGTGTGACCCCGGTAACTATGCAAAAAAAATTTTTTTCAAAGTCATTTTTTGGAAGATGGCGTCTAGAAGTTACAATGCGGTGCAAGTTTTAGACTTGCTTGATGCTGACTCTAGCGACTCAGGATCAAGCGGAGAGAAGGGAGACGACATCTAGGGCTATAGGAGGCCCTGTATCAGGGTTGGTGGACCAGACCCCGTCAACTCTGATACTGAAAATGGGAGTCAAGAAGATGATCGAGGTAAGCTTGTCTTTCTCTTGTCTTTCTCTTGAAAATAGCAAGCTTCTGTTGTGGAAAGGACTTATTTATAGCTATATTGAGATAGAGTAAGCTGTTTAGCTATAATATATATATATTTTATTGAGTTTTGAGATTTGAAAGTGGCTTGTGGTTTTTTGAACAAATTCAAATTTTCAAAAAAATTAAAAAAAGTTTTTACCACATATACTACTAGGACCAGATGTGAATGCAGTCACCGACCCGATTACGCAGATGAGGCGACAGGAGCAGAGTCTTCCAGTCATGAAGGAGAGGATACCGGACCTGAGTCTTCCAATGATGAAACACGAATAGGCAGCAGGTTCCAGTGATGAAGAAGAGGAAGTGGCTCCTCCTGCTCCGAGTTCTGGACGTCCTCGCGGTCAGAGAAGGCGGGAATCGAAGAACAAGAGTCGGGTGGATGAGGTAGGGGGAGAGTGGAAGAAAAATGACAACACACCCATTGATATTCCATAATCTTTTGTGTGAAGGACCACAGACTTTGATATTTGTGGCTGTTCCCCCCCCCCCCTGAACATCCCAAAAGTTGTAATATGTATTGTTATTGTCGTTGTCGTTGTCTTTGTTTTTGTGGTGTTGTAGTGGAACTTCACACTCGATGTATATGTGTGTGCGTGGAGTTGAAATGTTATTCTGGCGCTTCCAGATCTAACCGGGGAGGGAACGAACTCGGGGGGTGGGGGGAGGGGGGGGTCTTTTCCAATCGGGGCTACTATGCCCATGTAAGTTGAATTTCATGTATGTGTGTGTGTGTACACCAATCAATTTATATTATACATTTATTTTTATGATCTGTATTCACCTGTATCTTCTTTTTTCTAGTGTGTGTGTGTGTATGTGTGTGCGTGCATTTGTTGAATGAGAGAGAGCAACCGTGGACAAACAGTATGTGGCGCTTCCGTATACAACCTGGGAGGGAACTCTGGATCTTTTTGGATCGGGGCTACTATGCCCATGTAAGTTGAATTTCATGTGTGTGTGTGTGTACACCAGTCAATTTATGTATAATAAATTATACATTTATTTTTATGATCTGTATTCACCTGTAGCTTTTCTTGTGTGTGTGTGTGTGTGTGTATGTGTGTGCGTGCATTTGTGGAAAGAGAG